>Ga0116194_1000062_pt1 | contig 131639 bp, 114 predicted proteins | sample AD_SCU001_MetaG_FD_89887 | JGI IMG/M metagenome (GOLD analysis project Ga0116194, IMG submission 89887) | Active sludge microbial communities of municipal wastewater-treating anaerobic digesters from China - AD_SCU001_MetaG | ecosystem: Engineered > Bioreactor > Anaerobic > Digestate | place...
AAGGGGCTGTTAAGAAACCCAAAGTTGATTAACGGCTCTTTTTTATGAAAAAAACAGATAAACCATAATGATTTGATCTGTTTTAGTAGAATATCTCTTGTCTAGAGAGGTTTTTCTATGCCCAATTTTACCATAACAAAACAATTTTTGCTGCCTTCGTTCGAATTATCAAACAAGGAACGAGAAAAAATCGATGCTTTTCTTGAAATTTTAGATCAAGCAAATATAGAAAAATATATCGGTCTTGATTATGAAAATGGAGACAAATCTCAAGGTGGCAGACCATCATACAATCCGTATCGTTTGTTTGCCACTATTGCTTATGCTTTCTCAAAACATTCCGGGAGTCTAAGAAAGATTGAAGAAAGCATCAATTACGATTTACGGTTCATCTATTTGATGGAACAAGATCGACCCTCGTATGTGACTATATCGAAGTTTCTTAACAATATAATTGTTAAGTTTCATCAGGAAATCTTTACATCAATCGTTAAGACAATTATTTCTAAATTCGACATCAACATTGATGATGTCTTCCTAGATGGAACCAAGCTTGAAGCCAATGCCAACAAATATAAGTTTGTTTGGAAGCCCACCACGTTTCACCTTCGTCTTAATGAAACGATTAAGGGTTTAATCAATAAATATTTCGCCGACGAATTCAGTAAGAATAAAATCTTGAAATCAAAAGACGTCGGATTGTATTTGGATTGTCTTCTTAGACAAATAGATGCGCAGGGCATTGATTTAAAATCATTAAAATTTGGACGAGGCTATCATTGCCTTCCCATCGTTAAAGATTATCTACTATTACAAAAGTATCTTTTAAAAACGCTTGAATACGAAGAAAAGGAAGCCATATGTGGTCAAAATCGTCATTCGTATTTCACGACCGATCACGATGCGACTGCCATGTGTCTCAAGGAAGATTATTATTCGGGGCTGGGGAGCAACATGCACGCCGCATACAACGCTCAAATCATCGTGTCAAAAGGGATTATCCTTGCTTATTATGTCGGACAGGAACGAACTGATTATTATGCTTTTATTCCCATGCTAGATGCTTTTAAATATGGGTTTGCTGCCTATCCCAAACGATTATGCGCTGATGCTGGCTACGGTTCGTATTCGAATTATCAATACCTGAAAGCCCATCGGATCGAAAACTATGTTAAATATCAAAGTTGGCAACAAGAGATGACCGGAACGCAAGTTGACCTTTTTTCATTTAATGAATTCGGCCAGCTTGTTTGTTTAAGAGGCAAGGTCGCTGTCACATTCGATTTGTACTATGGTCGCCGCCCTAAGAAGGGTACGATGCTTTATGTTGTCACTGGTTGCAAAGGTTGTCGCCTTAAGTGTATCTGCAAAGCACCAATTAAAAATAAAGACGAATCAGAACGGGTGTTTGAGGTTAATAGAGAGCTACAGTTTTTTAAACAAGAAGCAAGAAGTAATCTTCTTTCCGTTAAAGGAATTGAAATGCGCGTTAACCGCAGTAGCCAAGTCGAAGGGGCGTTTGGAGTCATCAAACACGACATGGATTATGACCGCATTCGGCGAAGAGGCTTAGAAAATGTTCGTGCTGAATTTATGCTCGTTTCTCTCGGTTATGTAATTCGAAAATTATTCACCCTAATTGACGGAACCGCCAAACTTGATTATTGGCAAGCTCCTCTTGATTTACAAGCCGCGGTCATGCCTGAAGCGAACATTAAAAAATTGCTCAAAAAAACAAAATTAGGGAAGAATGAAACGCTTCGAAAGAGTTACAAAAGGCATAGAAAAAGGGCCGCAAGAAATGCTGTGGTTTCTTAACAGCCCCTTCTTTTTTAGAATTTTGATAGTTTAGACAATGACGCGTGAGCCTTTGTAGTAATCAACCATAATCCATGATCCGGCTGATGCACCCATACCGTGTTTCGCATTGGCGTTAAGCGTTGATGTCGAGAGGCCGCCGATTTCGATGACTTTAACATCATTAACGGAAACGGTAACGAGCGCAAGTTCGTCGACACCAATCACCGAACGGAATTTGAACACGTAATCGGTATCGGGAACGATTGCCAAACTACCATCTGTAATTAAGCCACCCTTTTCAGTATTATCGTGTTGGGCGATAAGCGGGCCACCGGCTTGGTAGATTTGAACGCCTTGCCAACCATCGTTATTATTCTTGGCCGAGAATTGAACATCATAGCAGCCATCATAACAAACGCGCATGCCATAGACGGCCGTATTGTTTGTGGAAGCTCCGTATCGGACTTTGGCTTCGAGTTCAAACTCCGGCATGTTTTTGTCATATCCCGTATACACAAACGTCCAATTGGGAGCCGGCGCCGGTTCTAGTGCGCCATTAATTGTCGATGCATATCCCTGATCAGTAATAATGAAGCCTTCACCCTCTTCAGGAGCGGCAATGGCGGGATCTCCAGCAAATTCCGGATCGAAACCATAATTGAATACTTGTTCTAAAGTTTCGCCTGGTTCTTCTGATGTTGTTTCCGAAGTTGTTTCGGACACACTGGATTCAATTGAAGTTGCTTCTGATGTGGTTACGGTTGACGTGGTTTCGCTCGAGACAACGGTTGAAGTTGTTTGTGATGGTTCCCCTGAGCTTGGTGTCTCGCTCGAAGTCGGCACGGAGCTAGTGCATGCCGCCAAACTGAACAAAGCAGCCATCAAGAACGGAAATAAGAGTTTCTTTTTCATGCTTGCTTACCTTTCTTAGACGTTATGTAAACGCTATCATAATTTTATTATATGCTGTGTGAAAACGTTGTCAATATCTAGCTAATGAAATATTAATTAATCGTATGCTGTTTCAATGGTTCGTAACATATTTATTGATAAGTCCTCAAAAGCCGCCCCAGGCCCATCGGCAAATAACGCAATTGAGTAATTGTTCAAAATAGCTCGGAAACCATCATCAAAAAGTCGTGCGCTCAATGCATATTCATCGTTTACAAACAATTCAATGAAAGCACCTTCTACAATTACTTTAACTTCCATGTTCTCGTAGTCCATATTGTCCGGGAGACGATATGTCGCCCGACTAACGTATCCGGCTTGCCCCGAGGAAGAAGCAATCAAACGTTTGTTTTGTCGATCGATGGACACTGTGGCATATTCAGGGGTGCCATTTTGATTTAATTTGAAACCAGCCATTTTACTGCCATTAGGAATCGTTATCTTCGATTCAATTAGTGTTCTCCGATAAAGATTCGGGAGTCTGCTTTCACCATAATCGGACATTCCCGTCGAAGTATTATTTACTCCATCACCAATATAAGTAATTATATTTGTTCCAGCTCCCCAACTACCACTTATCGTGGAACGATTTCCATCAGATAAACGATACATGCTGCCGCCATTGAGGAGATTTGTAAGATGACTATCAAGTCGCGTTGCTAATGTTCCATCTGGCAATGCGTAAATCTCGCGAGCAACGTTAAGAGCGCCGCCCCAGCCCCCACCATTTGCGTAAGGGGCTATCCAACCAAAGATATAGAAACGATTGCCGATTTGCACAATCTGGGCGGCACAAAGATCTTCTCCATCGAGAAAACGTTCTTGCTTCGAAGACCAATCGACATCATCGATTTTCGTATTTGCATCGCCAGTCCAATAGCTCGGAGCTCCCACTCCATTCGTGCTACGTCCATAAATACTTGCAAAAATATACCAACGATTGCCGATTTTGAACATTTGGGACACTTCTGGCTCATCGCGCTTTGAAGCGCCAGCATTATCAAATCTAAGTAATTCTTGCTCTTCTGTTTCCCAATATTCGGTGGAATCTGATGTCGATGTTTGTAAAGCTAAAGCACAATCGAAATCTTCTCCGCCGTTCTCCCAATACTTATTCGCGTAATAAGCAAGATAAATGATGCGATAACGATTGACGTCCGGGTCAAAGAAAACGTATGGATCGCGACCTCCGGTTGGGTAAGTAACAACGGGCAGGTGTGTCGTATTAAACATCGAATCAACACCCTCTCCCGCTTCCCAAGTAATTAAATCCGTGCTTTTCGATCCGTAAATGTAGTCGCGGCTTGCGCCGTAGTAGGTTCTAAAATAACCGTCTTCTTCGGTGATGCCTAATACATAGTAGTTGGCGTTGGGTGGATTAATCGGATGTGTCGTCACATAAGTTGGCTCATAACTAAGCATGTTCGTCGTCGTGGCTAAATCGATGTTGTATCCCCCGTCTGTTTTCAAATAGAACATGTAAAGTTTGCCATTGTGATAATACGGATGAACATCCCCGATATCGATGTTTCGATTGTTTTCAAACTTTCCCGGGGGGTCATAATGTAGTGGTGTTTCACGAAGGTAATCGTATTGGATTGTCGGATTCCAATTGACAACACCGGAGCCCGTGACGATAAACATGATGCGATCACCGGCTGAGACGACCGCTGTTAGTTCGTGGTAATGGCCAATTATATCTCCGGCCTGAATTGCTTTGGTGGCACCCTCGCTAGGGAAAATAATTGTTGAATTGTGCAATATTTGAATTTGCGCTTCGTTTTGGAGCTTGTCGGTAAGGTGAGCGCGTCCGGATATTTTAATCGTTCCGTCACCACTTGGAAAGACTGTGAACAATCTGGCAACCGCTCCTGTTTGAGCCTTCATCAGTGGCCCGTCGATAAAATTAGATGTGGTTTCAAAACGCCCGAGCGTCCCACTATAATTCAAATCGGCCCATCCTTGTGCGTTGGGGTTGTGTTGATAAGACCAACCATTATATCCTTGAGCGTCGTTTCCTTGATAACCATAACTGGCCTTGTGAACGTCTTTAGCGCTCCTTTGTGGATATTTGGCGACATATTCCGTTGTATAAATAGTGTCGTATGGCGTATCTGATTCAGATGAGCTCGGTTGCGACGAGGCTTCGCTAGATGTAGCGCTTGAATCGGAAGAGCCATCTAAAATCGACGATCCCGATAATTGACAACTCGATAAAAGCGTTAATAGAAAGAGGCTTGCGAGTCCCTTAATTTTCATTTATTTGGTTTCCCCCTTTTTAAATAAAATAATTCCGGTTGCGATGGCGACAATCGCATTGATAGCAACAGTAATGAGGCTTATAAAAAACTCCGCGCTATTGGGAATCGTGAAAAATACCATAAAACCGGCTAGTAATCCGAGAATAATTGAAAATCGAAACATCCAGCCTACTGTGGTTTTACCCAAATCGGTATCTCCTTTTCATAATGGCATCGAATTTGTGCATTTCCGCTTTTAACAACCGGAACCTGCTCATGCTGACATTTTTCTCGCGCATATGGGCAACGTTCAAAAAACGAGCACCCAGTCGTTCTATTTTCAATACTGGCGATGTTCATTCCTTTGATTGGTATGTCTTTCTGACGAGCGGCCACAATTGGATCTGGAATCGGCACGGCAGAGAGTAGCGCTTGTGTGTACGGGTGGCGCGGGTTGGTTAATATATCATTAATATTGCCAACTTCCACAATTTCTCCCAAATACATTACGGCAATCCGCTGATCATTAGCGATATATTTGGCGGTCGCTAAATCGTGAGTTATGTAAATAAATGCGATATTCAATTTTTTATTTAATTCACTCATTAAATTCAAAATCGATAATCTCAAAGAAACATCAATCATCGAAACCGGTTCATCAGCGACGATTAATTTGGGATTTAAAGAAAGGGCGCGCGCCATCAACACTCTCTGCCTTTGTCCCCCGCTTAGTTGATGTGGGTATTTGACAAGAAATTGTTCGGGAGGATTCAGTCCGACAAACGTCATCAATTCATCAATGCGTCGATCAACTTCATCGTTTTTCATTTTTCGATGATGCCGAATGATTGGCGCACGTAGCGATTGATAAATAGTGCGTACCGGATTCAATGCCGCGTAACTATCTTGCTGAATGAATTGCACGCTTTGACGAAAATTCGCAAAATCCGCGTTTAAAAAACCATAGATGGGTTTGCCTTCAAATAGCACCTCGCCTTTTGTTGGTTTAAGCAAGCCCGTTACTATTCGACCCAAGGTTGTTTTGCCACAGCCCGATTCTCCAACAACGGCAATGATTTCTCCTGGCCGCACGAAAAAATCAACGTTTTTTAAAACATGAAATCTTCGCTCGCGAAACAGACCGACGCGTTTTGAGAAAACGACGTGGAGTTTCTTCAGTTCGATGATTTCGTTCATGCTTTTGTTTCCTCTTTGTCGTAAAGGTGACAACTTACCAAGTGATTGTTAAGCTCGATTAATTTTGGTTTCAATAATGGGCATTTTGAGAATGCTTGCGGGCATCGTGGATGGAATGGGCATCCAGATGGCAATGCCAATAAATCGGGTGGTACGCCTTCAATTGGCTTTAAGGAAGAATTGTCGGCAATGATTGATGGAGTGGCGCTAATAAGTCCGTTAGTATATGGATGCAGGCGCTTGCCAAAAACCGATTTGGTGTCCGCGTATTCGACAAGCTTTCCCGCGTACATGACACCCACAAAATCGGCGAATTTAGCCACGACGCCCATGTCGTGCGTTAACAGAATCATGGTAACGCCCATATCGCGATTAATATTTTTTAGAATTTTAAAAATGCTATCTTGGGTGATAACATCAAGCGCGGTCGTCGGTTCGTCGAGAATGATAATTTTCGGGTTAAGCAGAAGACTAAAGGCAATCATCACCCTTTGTTTCATCCCCCCGCTTAATTCATGGGGATACATCGGCATGATTCTATCAACATCAAGATTGACGATTTCCAATACCTCTTTAGCGCGTCTTAATACTTTTTCTTTAAGCTCTCCTTTTTGGATATTGCCTGTTGCATGTACCATCATCGTTTCATAGAATTGCTCATAAATCGTCATCACCGGATTAAGAGAACTTTGGGCTCCTTGAAATACCATCGAGCACTCTTGCCAACGATAATGGTTTAATTGCTTTGGTTTCAAGTTGTTGATTTTGGTTTCAAATCCTTGTGCGTTTTGGAAATACAGCACGTCACCCGAGATGATTCTTCCTGGAGAGGAAATAACTTCTAATATTGCGGATGCTAGCGTTGTTTTTCCAGAACCTGACTCACCGACAATCGCCGTGATTGAGCCACGTTTGAATGCCATCGTAACATCATCGATGGCTCGAATTGAATATCTTTTTAATTCATATTCGATGACTAGATTTTTGATTAACAAAATGTCGTCGTTCATTTATGCTTTCCTCAGCCGCGGATTAAGCGCTTCATCGAGTCCACTCGAAAGCAAGATGATTCCGAATTGGAAAGAAAAGATGCAGGCAATCGGCGCCAACAACCAAATACGAGCCGCTGGGATAAATAGCGCGCCAAAGTCTTTGGCAGTAATCAAAATTGCGCCCCAGTTAGTCGGTTCAAACGCCGCCAATCCTAAAAACATGATGCCGACGCTTCCGGTAATGGCATTTTTCATAACCAATATGAAATTGATTAAGATATAGGACCCAACATTCGGCATCAGTTCTTTAAAAATAATATGAATCGTGCTCATATCCATGACTTTGCATATTTGAATGAAATCGCGTTCTCGTAGGGAAATTATTTGTGATCGTATCGCCCTTGTTAGTCCCGCCCAGTTAAAAATACTTAAAATAAGCGCGAACGACAAAGGATCATTGACCGTAAATAAGGCCGCTAATATTAAGAAAACCGGGAGACTTGGGATTGTAAGAAATACGTTGACGATTAACATTATCAAGCGATCTACGAATCCGCCGACTAACCCAGAGACTAATCCCAGTGTCACTCCGATCGATATTGTGATCGTCGCCGTCAAAACGGCAACAAGTAATACGTCATTGGTTCCGGCTATTAGTTGTCGGAACACGTCGCGCCCCAGACCATCTGTTCCAAGTGGATGTTGCCACGAAGGTTTCGCCAAGTAATTGGCGTAATCGATTTCCGGAGAATACGGGAAAATCAATGGTCCAAATATTGCGACAACGACAAAGAAAACCATGATTCCTAATCCGACAATAGCCTTTTTATTATGCAAAAAGGCACTAATAAACGGATTGTTAGCCGACCATTGCCGGAAGGTCATGCGCCGTTTCATTAAGCATCCCTCCGAACCCGCGGATCAACCAATGAGTAAATAGAATCAGCGATTAAATTAACAAAAATGACGACGCTACTAATAAAGAAAAGAATCCCTTGAATCATTGGGTAATCCAATCGCCCAATATAACTTGCAAACTGCTGACCGATCCCCGGATAATTGAAAATTGTCTCCATCAAAGTGGAGCCACCAAACAAATAAGCAAATGATATCGCCAAAGAGGTAATCAGTGGTAGCATGGCGTTTTTCTTAAGATACTTTTTGACAATAATCCGGTCGGGAATGCCTCTTGCTTTTGCGGCATTAATATAATCTTCTCCTAAAACGCCAACAGCGCTCCCCTTCATCATCAAAGCCCAGTTGCCAACTTGAGTAAATACAAGGGCGAGAATTGGTAGTGCGGCATGATATAAAACACTCCCGATAAACGGCAAATTAATGCCCGGATCAGTCATGATGTCGTAGTTGCCATTTGTAGGAAAAATGGGGTAAGTATAGGCGAAAACATAAAGGAGTAAGAGCCCGAATAAATAATCGGGTATTGAATTCGACACAACGATGTAACTTGAAACGGCGATTTCCTCTGCGCCTTTACGACGCCAAGCAAGTCTCGTTCCCAACCACGTTCCGATGAGAAAACTAAGTATTAAAGCAATCGAGGCCACGAAAAGCGTCCAAGGCAATGTTTGTCTGATAACACGCACGACCGTCACATCAAGAACGTACATCGACGAACCAAGATTGCCTCGTAGCAAACCGCCAAGATACTCAAAAAATTGAACAAAGATGTTGGCTTCCGGATCGTAGTTAAGAATTTGGACAGCCAAACGCATCGCTTCTTCGATGGTAATACCACGTTGAATTGCTAATTCTTGAGCATAAGACAAAATCACGTCGCCAGGGATATTTCTAACAAGGAAGAACGAAATGATTGTGGTGAAGAAAAGTGTCACCAACGCCAAACCCAATCGTTGCCACATATAGCGGTAGCGATATCCTATTTCGCGTAGGATGGCCCAAAAACGTGTGAAGACCTTTCCGATTTTTTTCATGCTTTCATAGTTATTTCTTGTAATTATCAATCATCTAAACGCGCCGGATATAAGTCGCCAGAGATAAATGGAACGGCATAGGCAAAGTGGAAATTCAACCGCGCGACGGCATAGAAATTATCAGGGTCATCTTCAAAGTTTGGCACATAAGTGACGTTGCGTGATGTTTCCAAATAATCTTGAAGTGGAACACCGCCGAGTTTGCCGATATTGATGAAACTCCCTGTCACATTTTGATAAAACTGGATGCCATAATTTTTCTTGGACACACCGAGTACGAGGTCGTTGACAACTTCCGTTAAATCATCGTCATTTAGATAATACATCCCATCCAAAACATCGATGACGCGGAATGTTCCACTTCCGTCAGCTTTATCAAGCGTAAGGTCAAATCCGTTGGTCTCAATAACCGTTGTCGAAGGATCATCTTCAGTAAATCTTGGCAAATGTAGTACTTTCGCCGTGATATCTTTATACGCATATATAAATGATCCGGTTGGGAATGAAAAGCTCATATTTAAATCGGTCCAACATATGCTTAATTCGTGTGCCCACGCATCTGAAGAGGCGGTCCCAAACCAAGAGTTAAAATCAGCACCCTTCTTCAAAATCGCTTCAATACCAAACGAAGTTAATGCCGCTTGGACGGCGACAGCCGCTCCACTCATGCCGGGGTGTGATCCGTCGTAATGAATATTGAGTTTGACTTTGGTTCCGCCGTTATACCACCAACCATCAGCTTTGTTCCATCCGGCTTCAACTAAAAGGTTGGCCGCTGTTTGTTCATCGTGAGTAAAGGTTTCGATTTCGGCGTATTTATCGGGACTCATGTATTTTTGAGCCTCCGAAGGAGCCATCGTCATCAATGGGCGCCAAGACGTTATGGCATACGGGTTTCCAGCATTTTTGACTTCTTCTCGATCAAAAATGTATTGGAAAGCTTCCCGAACTTTGTCGGTCCATATCGGTTGTGCAACGCCGTTGACTTGCATTTTTTTAGCAAGGTTGAACACGACGCCGATAGCGCCTGGGTCAAACATCTTATAATGAGCCATTTTCGGATTGTTAAGTAGTATTTGGTTCATGGTAGCTTCTGGAGCCAAGCCATCTTGGTAATCGATTGCTCCCGATGAAAGCATGTTATATTTTTGGTTAAGATCGTTCATGCTGTTTGTTGCTTTAATGAAGTCGAACTTAATGCTATCGGCAGCCCAATAATCTTCGTTTTTGACAAGCAGCATCTCCGTCTCGGTCTTTCTGCTTAATTTAAAAGGACCGGTTCCGACAAACCAGTCGGGGTTGTAATTTTTAAACGCCGTATAATTGGCCATATAGTCATTGATATTACTTTGGGAAGCAATTCGTCCAAATGGCGCCCAGCCCGTATAACCAGAAGGCGCTTGTGGTGAACTGGTTAAAATTCGGTTGGCTTCATCGACGAACGTTTTGAATTCATCGTACTGGACAGCACCAGCACGGTCGACAGCCAATAACAACGTTTTGACACGTTCATTAGGTTCCATCTGTGGTTTCCAGTTAATCAAAACGGTCTTATCATCGATTTTTTCAAGACTCGTCATATAATTTGTGACTTGTCCCTGATTCACAATGTAGTAAGCGATCATGTCGTCGGCAACATAATCGCTGCCATCATGCCAGGTCGCATCTTCTCGAAGCGTAACTGTACTTGTAGAATTCGAATGATGTTCGACGCTTTCGGCCAAAATATAATACACTTCATCCGTCGAGCGAACATATTGAATCAAAGATTCGACTGAAAACCATGCTAGTGGCCCGACATTCGTTCCGGCATTAAGATGATTTTTCATGCCGACTTTATCCCAGTTATGCAAAATATTGAATGTGCGCTCTTCTTCGCTTAAAACGATTGGTCCTTCTGACGATGCCAATGATGTAGATCCGCATCCAGTCACAAGAATGGTGGCAAAGGCCGCGATAAATGGTAGAATCGATTGATTTTTTTGTCTTTTCATATTGTGTTCCTCCTTGTTTGATGATGAATTGTTAAAATTGTGATAGCGTTTACACATCAATACGATAACATAGGCTTAATATGCTGACAACTGCTTTCTTTCATGGCGATTCTCCTTTTTTGACTCTAAAATAATGGAAGTATGTGTCGATAAATTTGTCGGAACTTTTGGTAACTAGATGAATACGTCTGGTGGTTAATTTCATTTGGATAAACGATTGATTTGATTTTGATGTGGTTGGAAACGACGTTATCCAAATCTGTGAATATTCCTACTCCCAAACCCGCCAAAATCGCACATCCAAGCGTTCCCGTATCCGTAACATTTGTCCGGACCATCGGAAGATTAAAAATATCGGCAAGCATTTGTACCCAAAAATCGCTTCGAGCACCACCGCCGGCAACGATTAAATGATTAACTTGAAGCCCATTACGCTCCATGGTCTCAAAGCATTCTAATAACGAAAACGAAATCCCCTCTAATACTGATCGAGTCATGTGTTGTTTGTTGTGAAACGATGATAATCCAAAAAAGACGCCACGGGCGCGCGGATTTAAATGTGGACTTCTTTCGCCGTTAAGATAGGGTAAAAAAACAACGCCGTCGCTACCGATAGGAACAGATGATGCCTGTTGCGCTAAAAGATCATACACATCAATATTTCTTCGTCTGGATTCATCAATCTCAACGCTACAAAAATTATCTTTGAACCATTTTAATGATGCGCCTGCCCCTTGGGTGACGCTCATCACGTGCCAGAGTTGAGGTAGCGCATGGCAAAATGTATGATAGCGACCCTCTTGTTCTATTATTGGTCGTTTTGTCGTGGCAAAAAGAACACCGCTTGAGCCAATTGTCAAAGAAATAGCTCCTTCGGAAACGATGCCGTTTCCAATAGCCGAGGCCGCCTGGTCGCCAGCCCCAGCAACAATTGGGGTTCCCTTCGCAATCCCCGTTTGTCGAAATCCCGCTTCGTCTACAACACAACAAATTTCTGATCCTTCATATAATTTTGGTAATTGATCTTCACGAATATTCAATGCCGATAGCATGTCTGGGCTCCAACGTCTGTTTGCAATATCAAGTAATTGCATCCCGCTAGCATCATTCATATCAGTCGCGAAAACACCGCTTAATTTATATCGTATATAGTCCTTTGGCAAAAGAATGTGGGCGCATTGCGCGAAAATATCGGGTTCGTGTTTGGCGACCCAGCGAATTTTTGATGCTGTGAATCCTGGTAATGCCGGATTGGCAGTAATGTCGATAAGGCGATTTTTCCCAATCATTTCAGTAATCTCGCCACATTCGGTATCAGATCTTTGATCACACCAAATAATGCTCGGTCGTAGCGGTTTTCCAGCGCTATCGAGCATGACTAGTCCATGCATTTGACCAGTAATGCCAATTGATTTAATTAGTGTTAAGTCTTGTTTTTGAGCTAGTTCATTAATTGCATCTTTTGTTGCTAACCACCAAGTGTCAGGATGCTGTTGCGACCAACCTGGAAATGGAGTGTCGATGTCATACCCGCGCGTGCTAGTGTCAATTAGATTTAGTTCAAAATCATACAATGATGCTTTTGTAGCACTTGTTCCAACATCAATGCCGATCAAATATCCTTTTTTCATAATGACGAAATGCTGCTTTCTAGCACTGCGTTTGTGACCACGCTACTGAACAATAGCTTATCCCCAGCAAGCGGACGACTCATCCTTGCGTGTATTGTGGCGCAGCCATTAACATTGACTTCGATAATATCATCATAAATGAGCGCATCAACTGTTATCAAACCGATGAAATTGCTTTTTGGCAGCGTCAGTGAGGCGTGTTCAATATGAAATGGTGTCGAAGCTACGAAAACCCGACGATTGAACCTATCAACAACAATATGTTGATCGTCATCTTTGCCATTGGCGAACGTCATTGTAAAACGATCTCCCGGAATAATAAATTGCGTGTGCAAGTGCTTTAGATTGATGCTGTCAATGTTGTCTATAGGGGTAGTAGCAAATCGGTTTTGTTGCCGATTTTTCGCAAAGCAAGTGTATAGTTTTCCTGTTTTCGATGCTTTAACTCGAAGTGGTGAATTAAGTGTGCCGCCCCACCGATAACCGAGGGCTTCTTGCGAGATCCAACCAAATAATAACGTTTGTTTGCCTTTTCGAAACAATTGGGCGGCGCACAAATCCTCACTCGTCAATTCGTGGCGAGGCAGACTTGACCAATCGACTTCAAAAGGGGTTTTATCCAGTTCGCCAATCCAATAAGACATGCCCCCAACATGATGCGCTGTTTTTCGGGCGAGACTTGCGAAAAGGTACCAACGACGCCCTATTTTATATAGCTGTGGACACTCAGGTTCACCATCATTCCATGTGTCTCCGTTATAAAAATTGACGATTCTTTTAGTTTGTTCCGCCCATTTATCGAGCGAATCTCCCAGCGTACGGCGCAAAATAATATCGCAATCATTGTTTTGATGAGGATAACTTAGTGCAACTAAATAGAAGCATTTTTCGCTTGAATCGTGAAGGACATAGGGGTCGCGTTCTCCACGATTCGATATGTCACGATCGACCTCAATATCAAATTCGACCGATGGTTGCCAAGTGATGCCATCTTCGCTTTTTGAACAAACATGCGTAAACTGTTGACCAAACCAAGTGTAGTAAATTCCTTCGTGTTTTAGTGGCGCAACCACGAAATATGGGGCGCGGGGCGTGCCGGCAAACGTCATTGGCACATCGACGAAATCTTTCATGTTTTTTGATGTGGATAACCGCGATGAAAAGCTACCGTCAGTCGCTAGATAGAAAAGAAACAATTGCCTTTTTTCAGTATCGAAAAATGGATGAACATCTCCAAGAACCTTGTTACGTCTTTTCCAGGCATCACCAACATTTGTCATATTAATCACTCGTAGTTATTTTAATGTTGGAAAAAGTCGTTTTTCCATCAATTGAAAACAATGCTGGTGGTTGTCCTTCGTTTTGATACATGCGCGAACTCAATGCGATGTTATTATCGACATAGGCCACACAAACATCGCCTTCTACGATGATATCGATATGATATTTTCGTCGGGGGACAACCTTAAGGTGACGCGAGACTCCTTGGAAATTTTCAAGATGCCACGGACTATTAGGGAAACGATCAAATGCGAATCGTTGTCTTGAAGCGTCAAGTATATAGACATAGCCCTCGTCTTTGGAGTGATTACGGCGTAACGAAATGCCGGTTCGATTAGTGTGATTGCTCATATTTATATCAAAAGAAATCATGTACGTTTCTGGTAGAGTAATATCAATCGGCATAAATTTACATATGCCAGTCGCATCTACATCGATGTTATCTGAGAAATATAGCATTTTCTTTGAAAGATGTTTCTTGATTGTCTCAAGCGGTCGCTCGCCAAGCTCGCCATTTTTTCTTTGGAATATTTCATGAGCGACAAGATTGCCTCCCCACTGCCAAGATCCAGCGTCATTGTGATTGGATTTTGTGGGAACCCATCCAAATAAGACCCGGATATTTCCATCAGTTGCCGATTTCGCAGCATAATAAGATCTTCCATCAAATTGGTCGTCTTTGGGAGCATACCAAGGACCGGAAAGGTGCTTTGCCATGCGATATCGCGTCATTCGTTTATCGGAAAATTCAGAATAAATTAAATACCACCATTTCCCGATTTTAAAAAGATCAGGGCATTCGTGGGTGTAGTGGTAATGTGGATCCCACAGAGGTTTAGTTACCGTCCACGTTTTCAAATCGGTCGATGTGCAAACAGCAGTACATCCTCTTCGAACACTACCGCCATTCTTTTTGCGAGCGGCCAATAACATCCAATACTCCCGTTTTTCATCGTTAAAGAAAACGAATGGATCCCGCCAATCATTCATTTCATATTGCGATTCGGGAGCAAAAAACGTATCTTCAGGTACTTTTTTCCAATTAATCAGGTTGTCGCTAACGGCATGCATAACGGCTTGTTCGGGCTTATTTTTTGGCCGCATGTGTGGATTGTGGCCAGTATAGAAAATGTGATATTTTCCAGTGGCTTTAATGACACAACCAGTGAAAACATACAAATCTTGCTCATCAATCGTCCCACGCGGGATTGCTTCTCCAAGTGTTTTATAATCAACGAAATTTGTCGTTTCAAGTTGATACCATGGCGTTCCTTCGCCATGATTGGCCGCGTCTCGATAGTCATGAAGATAAAATAAGCGGAAAGCCCCGTTCTCAAAGAAAGGAATTATGTCTGCTGTGGCTCCAGTTGCAGCCTTATAAAAGATTCGGTTTTTCATGAAAATCTCCAAAATGTAAACGATTTCATATTATAATTTTAAGTGTTGTGTGCTATGTTGTCAACTATTGGCTGACAGCCTTGAAGACCGCAATATCACACTAGTCAACACTGGTTAATTTTTTACGGGAGGCCATCATTATGCGGAGCGCTAGTAAATATAATATTCATCACCAGCATCCTGACGGTCGCAAGGTTGGCGATGTGATGCCTTTTTATTATAATGGCGTCTATCACGTTTTCTATTTACTTAATGGCAGCGGCCACGAAGACATTAATCACGAACACGCAATTTCAACCGACTTGCTACACTGGACAACTTTGAATCCTAGTATTAGGCACGAAGACAATTGTGCTTTCACCGGGTGTTATATTCAAGCTCCGGACGGGGTATTCCACTGTTTTTTTACGCGATGGAATCCCGATAATACAACTGGTCGCGAGAAGCTCGGTCATGCCGTCTCCAGCGATTTGATCACATGGAGAAAAAATGATTGGAGTTTGCTGCCCGATGGTCGCCTCTATTCGGATGCTCGATATCGCGATTTTCGTGATCCTTGCATATTTTATGAAGAAAGCGATCAGTACTATCACATGCTTCTTTTAGCTAATTCAAAACAAAAAGAAAACGATGAAACTAGTTGGGATGAAAATTGGGTCCAAGGCCACTATCGTTCAAAAAATCTAATTGATTGGGAACCATTGCCTGCAATCACTGGCAATTTCGCTGACGAATGTCCAGACTATATTTTCCGCGAAGGTCGTCACTATATTCATGGGTGTCATCGATACGCCATTTCCAATCAGCAATGGGGCCCCTATCTTTCACAAGATGATTTCATACTTGATCAAGGTCTTCGAGCCGCAAAAACTTGTCGCACATCCGATCGTCTCTTGTGGTTCGGTGGTTTTATTGGGGGCTCTTTTACTTTGCCGCGAGAAATTGTTTTTTTGCCTTCTGGACGCTTGGGTTTGCGCATGGCTATTGAAATGTATGAGGCTTCGAATCGCCTGATCTCGAAATCTAATCGACGAATTAATGATATTCAAATATGTCGTGATTTTGCCTATAGAATCGAGATTGTTTTCTCAAACGATGACTGCGTCACGATTGATTTTTCGTGTTTTAGATTTGAACTTGACAAGGATGTTTTGACTTTTATCAATCAATCGATCGTTAAAACACTAGATGCTAATGTCACATTCGATGCTTCGACAAACAAGATCGATATCATCATTGATGCCGATTTAGTGGAGCTGTATTGGGCGGAAAAAGGTGCGTTTACTTATTGCTCGGCAATCGACATCGAAAATTTATCAATTTTCACCAATAAAGAAATGCAAGTGTCAGTCTATTGCTTTTTGTGAAAGCGCATGTTTATGGAAGATTTTTCTGTTGCCTAATGACCAAAGCCTGATATGGTGTAATCCACTCGATTTCACCGGTTATCGAAAACAGATCAGCGCTTGATGCCATGACACTTATAACTAGAATCTGTCCTTCTAACTCAGTAATTTGTCGATTATCAAACTTGAATTGATGATCCGTTTCATCCCCGGAAAAAGCGCGGCATTCATCAAATGAGAAACCATTAATCAGTTGGTTGTCATCGTTTCCTATTTGGATTTTGACCTCTCCTTGCAAAGCGTTAATGTTAAAGTGAAGCGGTCCACCGTGATAGACGAATTGCCGTGTAATAATAAGGCCGCCTTCTTTAGAAAAACGAAGACTGACAAATCCGTCTTTTCTCCATTCATATATCGCGATTCCGCCTTTACCCGGGGTAACGCGCCCGTGTTCTTCGCTAGTAACAGAAGCATATGTTCTAATTGAACTATCGTTAATATGGATACAGGTTGGGTAGATGCATGGAAAATTAAAGTTTTCAATGATCGATTTTCTTTCACCGCGTAGAAAATGACTTCCATCTGTAGAATAAACCAGTTGCGGTATTACGGGGCCTCCATCAAATTTATGGCCGGGCAGGCCAGAAACCCGTTTGCCATCCTTTACTAAATAGTTGGGTGTTTCATATGTCATTAACAAACCCATCATATAGTCTGCGTACCTAAATGCTGAAAGACCATAAAAATCCGTCAATGAGGCATCAAGCGCATCACTTTGAAGAATCAATTCTGGTGGTGTGAAACATCGAAAATCGCTCGTTCGCGATGCTGCTATTCTCCTATCGGCGTGACGTGGTCTTCGATAAATTAAGTATCCGCCATGGTAATCTTGTACCACCGAAATCGGATAATCGGGCGCATCACTCCCTTGGTGCCAATAAATGTCGGGATCAATTTGATAACTTAAGCCGTCAATCGAAGTAAACACGTAAGCTTTAAAGTCAAACTTGTCCCCTCGATATATACAAAGCGCTAAATATCTACGTTCTCCCGGCAGGTCGGCCAAATAGAAAAACTGCCCTTCTGAAAATGTGTATTCCTCAATTTGATAGGGCAAAACTTGATTAGAAAGCAAGCGTTTGCCACTAATGGCATACTGATGCATGTCAAGCGGTTTAAAATGTAATCCGTCTTCGCTATACGCTGCTAATGCCAAAGCGTTGGAAATCACGGTTCTGTTAATACTCCAGCCCTGATACAGCATGATTGTCTTGTTCATAATTAGATGGAAAAACACAAATGGATAACCCCAAGACAAATTTACTAACTCAGTCGCTGGGTCAACATAGAGTTCTGGCTGAATTTGTTTTGCTTGATGCGTTACGCGCTTGACGTTTTCTCTAACGTTTAAATGTCGATCGTCGAGAAACAAACTAATATTATTCATCATTGATCACTTTCATTGGTTGTTATCGATTCCAACCTATTACATCATATAACGGCATACACTTTCATTTTTGCTGCTAAAAAGGCAACCTCACAGCATCAACTATTTTGGTGTGTGTGACATTTGGTTCATCGATGTCTTTAATGCCACAAGATTTCAAATATTCATATGTGGAATCAAAGTATTTATTCACACCATAGCTGTCTGGATAATCATTGGCTTTAGGAATATAAATGATTAATCCCTTTCTTGCTCTAGTTAAAAGAACGCGATAAGCATTCAAAATATGTTTCTTTTGGACATTGCTACTTTCGATAAATCTTTTGGAAGTGAGCATTTTTTGTTGATGCCATGCTCCGTTTGAATAATACATATCCATATCCCATCCGATTAAGGACCAATCAATTTCTAAACCTTGAATATTAAACTCTGAAGCCGCAAAGATTAAAGAATTAGAAGAATCTCTTCCAGCTTCATCGAGCATCCAATTGGCAAAATGCCAATTATCAATATTATCGAAGCGGTGGCTATATCTACCTAATAATTTGCTATTGCTACTGCAAAGTTTCCCGTATCTCTCTTTTCTAGATGAGTTACTAGAAACAAATTGCTCGGCCCGTCTTAGATCTCGTGTGATACAAATGGGGTAGTTATCAAATTTCGCCAAAGCCTTTCTGGCTTTCAGTGGATCATTATGTAATAAAGCTTCTGTAAATTCAGAAAGATTCTTCGCCCTCGGGGTTCTGATACATGTTCTTAAATATAAACCAGAATTTTCTTTTACTCTTGGGCAATTCAGCAACGAATCGGCATATTCGGATAAATTATCCGCACTTTGATTAAAGATTTCTTTGGATAATCGAATCTCCCATTCTTTATGCTTTTCTAATAAGGACTTAAACCATACACCAAGTCCGTCTTCACCTGTGTGAATATCTTGTCCTAAACCCACAAGGGCAACAATGACTCCCCAATCTTTTCCGTTTAATGTACTTAATAGTAGATCTGCCTCAGATAAACCAAAATATGATTTGTCAGCGCCTTTTTTAACAAGCCATTTCTCAAGCTGTATTTCATCCCATACTCTTTGGGCTTCATCAAATATTAAGACATTCTCATCAATCGTTTTCTTTTTGGTGGAGATGATGTCTTGTTTAAAAGCATGCAAATCTTGAATAAAGGATTTTACATCATTAACCGCCCGATATTTGCTTGGATATTTTTGAGGATTGTGTCTATAGGCGTCTCTACCCAGAGCTTCAGTAAGAACATTAATCAGCGGGCCATTGCCACTGAAGAATACGGCTTCTGGGTATTCACCGCTCGTATCATTTCTAGTTTTTCCGGCTAAATCTAATCCGACAAGTGTTTTTCCGGCACCAGGAACCCCAGAGACAAAACAGATAATTTTCTTCTTATTTTCTCTTGCTTCTTTAACGATTGATTCAACGGTTAATTCAGTGATTTTCAAATTTTCTTCGCCAGCATCAAATTTTAAGAACTCATCCACCTCATTGTTCATATAGATGGCTCTGGCGCTTTGAATAATAGTGGGGTTAGGTTTAAATGGGGCTCTAACCCAATTATCGAAGTCCTCTTCGCTATAAATGACTTCAGAACCATATTTGCTTCTAATTAAATCAATATATTGTTCCATCTTATTCGTATTGGCTTTGAACAAGGAAAATAGTTTGTCAATTCCTAAGTCTGCACCTACCGAGCATTCACGATCAGGAGCTTTGGTTGCAATAAGAATCGGAACGACATATTTATCTCGATTGACTTCATAGAAGTTCTTTAAGGCATAGCCATAACCACTAGCTTGATCGATGTGTTCATCTAAAAAGGCTGTCTCATTGTTTTTAAATTCTAGTGAATAGACAACATCATCCATTAACAGAATGACGTCTATTCTCATATTTACGCGAGACAATACAAACTCGAAGATAACATATCCTTTTTTATCTTTTAGATACTTCTGTAATATTTTGATTTGATTTAACCAGGCGTTTTTCTGAAAGCGCATATCATATTCGTTCGTAGTCTCCGCACTTTTTGTCAAATGATCAATAATATCTTGAGGCTGTTGGTATGTCACAAAATCATCTATTGAAGCATCATAATAAGTTCTACCGGGCGTTTCTCTATATTTGGGTTTCATAAACATTATTTTATATTGTTATTCTATTGATTGTTGTTCAAACATGATGTTTTTCTCAAGAAAATCTCAAATTGCTGCTTTGATGGCTGATGCTTCTTTGAACACCACCAAAGATGATAGTTAAATAACTTTTTTGAGCATAAGCCGTTAAATAGCGTTATTTAGTTGACCATGGAATTAACAAAGGCCAGTCAAACTGGCCAAGTAGTCTTGAGAGATTTTGTTAGTATTGTTTCTTGCGTATAAAGCAAAGATAACTACCAACCGTCACCACTAGAAGCATTATTGATATGGCGAATATACCAGCGCTTGTTGAGGTATTGGTATCTACCCATAACGGGACGTTGATTGATCTACTCATTTCAAACGAACCATTATGAAGATTCAATACTTGGCCTTCGTGTAAAGCCCATGCCTGTAATCTTTCTCTGGCTGTTGCAATGATATATTCATTTGATGTCCAAAATGTATCTTTATCCGCACCAGACATCGTGTTTAATTTTTCGACTGTAAGATCTAATTTTGTCAGGCATTGATTATCAGTATCTTCATACATGATGTAATTAGCGACATTAACGGGATTATCTTGTCCGGATAACGTAAAACTGATGGATTGGATATTGCTATACGTTGCGGCTCCACTTCCAGAAACAGTGCCCGTATATCCATAACTTAAGTATCGATAACCACCAGTTGCTAGTTCATTGACAGAATAAGCCACCCAAGTATTGGTATCTTTACTGATGGTCAGCACGCCATCGGCTCTCGCCCCACTTTTTTGCGTCACGGTAACGCTTGTTAAATCACTAGTAAAGGCATTGGTGTTATTAATTGATCCGGTATTCTTTCCAAAGGAAAGATAGTTAACCGTACTTTCGGTGAAAATATAGGCATTCGTGGTGACTGTAAAGGGAATTCCTCCAATCGTAACGGAAGAGTTGCTCGGAGTACCACTGCTTTTTGACACAGTAGACGCACTAAAATCAGACGATGACAACATGCTAGAAGCACCACTAGGTGCAACATAGGTTACCCGAGCAACATTGACTGAGAAATTGTATGAATCACCATCATAGGTAATTGCGAACTGCTTTGTTTTGCTTGAAGCTCCGCTATTTGTGTCCTCATAGGTAAATTGATAACCGTCATCAGAAAAAGAAAAATCAGTCGTTGTATTCGTAGCACCACTTGCATAGGTAAGCGTAACCATCAAATCATCTTTGTCAATCGCTTCTCCCGGATGATAGGTCATATTATTCATAACCTCGACACTAGTTACAGTATCCACACTTACCGTCACCTCACAAGTAGCCGTAAAGCCTCCATCGACACTCGTCACGGTAATAGTAGCGTTACCCGCCTCGTTAGCGGTAATCACTCCACCACTTACGGAAGCGATATTTGAATTACTACTCGACCAAGTAACGTTTTGATTGGTCGCGTTAGTTGGGGCGATCGCCGCTGTTAGGTTAGACGTTGTACCAACGATTAGATTGAGTGTGGATGTATCAAGCGATACACCAGTGACCGCCACCGAAGATGGCGCTGCTGCTTGGGAATAAATCTGAATCGGAGCGAGCCCTGAATCATATGTTTTAAATCGGGGAGCTGACGTGTTGTACTCCAGTTCTTCGGTTGGCGTGGCGACATTGGCCACGGTTGCATTTTCACTAGCTATTGAAATCGTCCATTTAGCATTGTTACTACTGGCGTTATCAGCAAAACTGAGATTCTTGGAACTGGAAGATAGGAATTTACCTTCGCTATTGGCAAATGTCCATGATCCTGACGTACCCCCTAATGTGAAAAGTAGGGAACTACCCGCATTGGTAATCGTGTTTTTGTCGATTGAGAAAGTGGCATCACTAACTGATGTTAAATACGAGCTAACATATGAACCGGCGGTTACTGAGTTTGGTTTGTATGCAAAGATAATCGAATCACCAGCGGTTAATTGTGAAGTGTTGGTCACTAATGAATATCCGCTCGGTTCGGTAACCGTTAATCCGCTGACGACAACGGTTAGGCCACCATATGACCCCGTCACGCTTGTCGTACCTTGGGTTAACGGAGAGGGGGTCCATCCGACGCTTGAAGTGACATTTGAAACTGAAGTGTCGCTATATGTTGCCGTAACAGTCAATCCCTCAGGATTAAACATCTGTCCTGCAGCATAAGTTGTCGTTATCGGCGTGCCACTGACGCTTAATGAAGTAAGCGACTTGACAGTCACACTTGCCGTTCCCTTAACGGAACCATCAAGCGTAGACGTGGCTGTGATCGTCACCGTGCCTGTGGCCAGGCCGCTAACGACGCCATTATTAACCGTGGCGACGTTTGCATTACTAGTCGCCCATGTCACGCTCGATGAACCGGAATCAACACTTGCGGTTAACGTCACGGTGCCTCCGACAGCAATTGATGAACTAGCGGGGGTTACCGTAATCGTATTGGGCGCTTGGTTAGCACCACATACTTGCCTTGTTGCGTCGTTAGTATCGCCCCAAATCTGACATGCATATTCAGGACGATCGATAAATGGGTTGCGATTGCCTTGAAGGTATTGAGCACCTTCGTTACGATTGGTTTCATATTGGGTGATGTTATATTGGAGATTCCATTTGAGCATATCTGATAGTTTGCCCATCGTTGTCGTATAGCCGGGTGCGCCACTTAAGATATTGGTCTGATCCGATAAACCCAAACTGCTACTAGCGACGACACTATAAAAGACGATACGCGCTGATTCGCCACGTGATATCTCGCTATATCCGGCAGTATAAGGATCCCAACCCGTATTGTTGGATGTTGCGAGTCCTTCAACATAAAACGAATTGCCCCGGCTGCTATTTTCCGCACTGATGGTTGGTCTTGGCATGTGAATGTCGTTATCGACATAACCGCCACCGCGAGAGTCGGGCCAAACGTGTTCTTTGTTGTAACTGGTCATCGGCGTCTTGGTGTAGAAGCTTACTAATTGCGTTCCGTAGACTTGTCCGTTGCTATCAGTATATGTTTGTCCGCTCGGATTATAATCGGTATAAACATAGGGACTGGTCGAAGCCGAAGTTCCCATCGTGCTATAACCAATCGTTTTTTGTCTTTTAGTAGAATTGAGCGTTCTAAGCGAACTAAGAAGCGTTGTTCCCGTTGCGCTTGAGTTTATATTGTCATAGTAGCTGGCACCATCACCGTTGGTGTATGTTGTCGATGGTGAATAATAGGCATACGCCTCATAAAGATGTTGGTTCTTGGTTGAAAGCGATATTCCAAACGATAAACTAGATAGAGCGACTAATAATGCTCCCCCCATAAGTTTCAACGAACGTAGTTTCGGTAATTTCATGTTGTTCTACTCTTTTTTAAATATGTCGCAATTAGTAGTTATAATTAGCGTCATATCATTATACCTATTTGCCCAAGAAGAAAAAGATAAATGTAATTATTCAATTACATGACCAAAAAAATTCATTAACTAGGCTTGTGATTATCACTTAATTGCAAACGATTACAAATACTTAACAAAGTCTTTCAAATCTTTTCTGATAAAATGTCGGGCATTCGGTTGGTAGTCGTCTGCTTTATATCCCATAACCAAAACACAGACTGGGATGGTAAATTCATCCAAACCAAATTGCTCGATCACAGTTTTTGGAACAAAACTCATAATCCAAGTTGAACCAATTCCAAGCGACTCGGCTTCAAGCATCATGTGCGTGGTCACAATTGCGGCATCGATTTGCCCGCTTGAACGATTGTCAATTTCACTTACCGAACATTCGTTTTTGTTATAACAAACAATAAAAGCCAATTGCTCGTTGAAATGTGACTGTTTGCATTTTTGAAGCTTTTCAAGTGCCTCTTTGCTTTTTAACACAAGTATTCTTTGCGGTTGGTTATTGTGCGCGGTTGGAGCAACTCGAGCGGCTTCAATGATTTTTTCAATTAGTTCTTGTTCGACTTCTCGAGATGAAAAGCTACGAACAGAACATCGTTTTTTTAGTAAGTCTAGTAATTCTTCCATGAGTTATTTTCCCTTCATATAATGTGCGCTTTAAAAATCATAAAAAACAATCAATTTATTATATGTTTTGTCTTTGGGATAAAAAAAGGGTTTAAGTATACCGAGCTCCTAATCGCGCCATTAATCAGAAACTACCGGATAAATGAAATTAATTCAAAAGCATTAATCCAATCATATTATTGACATTTTCCTATTTCGTTTTGTGTTTTTATTTACATTTTACGAATTCGTTTTGTGCTTGTTTTTACATTTTACGAAATGATGGTATGATGTATATGAGGATTGATATATATGGAAAAACAAATTGAATTCAAACGAAAAATTTATGGGGAATTGGTTGCATGGAATAAGGACCCAAACAAAATGCCCCTTATTGTTGATGGGCTCCGGCAAGTTGGCAAAAGTTTTATTGTTAGTAAGTTTGCTAATGAAACGTACGCTAATGTTATTACATATGACTTTCGACATAATAAAGTTTTAAGAAAAGTTTTTGATGGTAATCTCGACGTCGATTCGATTATAAGAAATTCTGCTCCTTATTTTCCTGATAAGAACTTTGAGCCTCACAAGACAATTTTGATTTTTGAAGAAATAGGCGACTGCCCTTTGGCGAGAACTTCTTTAAAAAGTTTTGCTCAAGATAATCGATTCACCGTTATTGCAACAGGAAGTCTATTAGGTATTTTAAATTATAGAAAAAAACAAAAAATTGATATTCCTACGGGTTACGAGCAAATCATTCACATGTCATCGCTGGATTTTGAAGAGTTTTTATGGGCGAATGGCGTTAAAGAAGAAAACGTTGAAATTTTGAAAGAATATGCAAAAAAGAAAGAAGAGTTGCCGACTGCCTTAGCCGATTTCTATAAAGAAATGGTGAAAAGATATGTTGTTATTGGGGGAATGCCCGGCTCCTTAAAAGAATTCTTAAAAACAAACAATTATATTAAGTCACGTGAATATTTAGAAAGGCTCATTAGTGAATATCGCACAGACTTTGGGCGCTTTATCAATGAAAATAATGAAGAACAAATCGATTACAAATTACAAGTTCGGTTAAATCAAATTATTGATTCCATTCCTTCACAATTAGCGAGAGAAAAAGATACAAATAAATTTAAATACTCAGAAATTAAACACGGTGGAAGATCTTCCGAATTTGAAGAGCCGTTTGAATGGTTGGATAAAGCAGGGCTAGTTTTGAGGTGCTTTAATCTTCGAGCAATTGAAAAACCGCTTGAAGCAAACGCTGATAAGACCTATTTCAAAGCATTCATATCCGATATCGGTTTATTGATGGCGATGTATCCACTTTCGACATCTCAAGAATTTTTGAGAGACGATTTAGATAGTAGAAAAGGCGCAATATTTGAAAATCTTGCTGCCACGATGATTAAAAAATCAAATTTGCCACTATATTACTTTTCTAGTGGTTCCGATCATATAGAGATTGATTATATATTTGAAAGCAAGAACGGAATCGTTTTATTGGAAGAAAAATCCATTAATGGCAAAATGGCGGCTTCCCGTGCAGTGATGGAGGGAAGAACGAACTACAAAGCAGAAACGTGCTATAAAGTTATCCAAAATAATTTTGGCCATGGTGCTTTTTATACAACCATCCCGCAATATGCGCTGCCGTTTTTATTAGATGAGATTGCATTTGAATTGAAAAAAGGGGTCGAATTTAAACCTTTGAAATATCCTGGAAATGATTAAGCGGATTTTTAATATCCGCCCTAGTTATTACAGATATATTATGAATGACTAAAAATGTATTCTGTTAATGTATTTCTTTACATCGAGAGACGCGACAATCTCAATGTGGCTGTCCTATCGTAATGATTTGGATATTCCTAGGTTATTTTGTCAATGTGACTTTCTTTATGTTTCTGGATACATCGGGATTGATGCCCCGTTTGATTGCTAGACAACACGATAATAACTGTCCGGCAACCGCACAAATGAAAGGCGCTATATCCAAATCTGAGCTGGGTAGTAGCAGGCTATAATCAGACATTTTCGCTAATTCTTGACTATCGGTCAATATCATAATTTTTGTACCAAGTGATTTGAGCACAGAAATCATTTCAATAGTGTCCGCTCTTGTTTGTTCATCCATCGACAAAATGATGGTTTGTGTATCAGAAGTAACTAGGGCTAGCGGTCCATGCATAAAATCTGATAGGGGATAGCTTGATGCGTTCAAATAACATGTTTCTTGCAATTTGCACACTATCTCACGCGCGATGGGCAAATTGATTCCTCGCGTTAAGACGAACACTTCTTTGGCTTCAATCAATGTGTCCGCGAGCGAGTCAATGATGGGTTGAAGCGACAAGACTTGTTGGATGAATTGGGGTAGTTGCCCAATACTATTAGGAATCTTTGAATTGTGGTTTTCTAACGCCGCTACAAGCATTTTAAGAATGAGCATTTCGGCGGTAAAAGTCTTCGTCGCGGCAATCGATCGTTCCTTTTCAACGCCCATGAATAGATGAATCATCGCTTTCTTAGCTAATGGACTTTCCAAATCGTTGGTAATCGATACCGTTAACGCTCCTTGGGCGTTTGCGATATCGACAATCTTGCCGATATCATACGCCTGACCGCTTTGGGAAACACAAATCAACACCGTGTTTGAATAATCAACTTTTCCTTTATATAGTGTGATGATTGAGGGATGAATGAAGGCAACCGGATATTTAGTTTTGATTTCGCACAAGTATTTGAAGTACAAACAAGCATTGTCGCTACTTCCTCGCGCGGCGAAGGTTAGATATGAAATGTTCTTTTCTTTGATTAACGTTGCTAAGGTTTGTATTTTTTCAACATTAAGACGATAAGTATGCTCAAGCACACTGCTTTGGGCGTGAATTTCTTGTTCCATTAATGTTTTCATTTCGAAAGCTCCAATCCATAGCAGATGGCAAAAGTATGAGGTAATAAAAATATTATACATGTTATAAGTGGCAGGGTTTTACTGATTTCACTATCGTGGCTTGGTCAGCATTGGTAAGAATGGGACAATTTTGTCGTTTAAAATTGCTATGAAATTTTTGGGGCGGACTGTTAAGTTAATATTTTTGACATGATAATATAAATTTAATAGCCAATCGAAACTTTGCGCACGCAAAACCCAATTCAAGGGGGCCCCATGGACAATAATTTCAAGATCCTCGATTGTCATATCCATTATTCTTTGCCCATCAAACCCGAAGAATTATTTGATGTTATGACCGCTACAAAGACGGATATGGCCAATTTGGTCATCACCCCACATCGACAGCGAATTTCATCTGTTCCCGATGCGTTGGTGGTCAAACATTTAAATCCAGAAAAAATTTATGTGTTTGGGAGCTTAGATGTCACCCAGTATTTTATGCACAATAAAGCGGTCGGCAAACACTTTGTTAAGTATGTGAAACGTATCTTAGCCTGCGGTTGTGACGGGATTAAGATGATTGAAGGAAAACCCGACATAAGACGTAAGGTTCCCATCCCTGATTTTGATCTAGAAGCTTGGGAACCCTTTTGGGCATACGCTGAAAAGATTGGCCTACCAATCATATGGCACGTCAATGATCCCGAGGAGTTTTGGAACCTTGATTTGATACCGACTTGGGCTAAAAATCAAGGCTGGTATTATGGGAAGGAAACGATTAACAACGAAACGCAATACACACAAGTGTTGCATGTGCTTGATCGCCATCCAAACCTAAAGATTATCTTTGCCCATTTCTTTTTCATGTCCGCTCAATTACCGCGATTAGCCGCTCTTTTTGAAAAATATCCGAATATTCGCGTCGACTTGACTCCCGGTATCGAGATGTATGTAAACCTTTCGAAAACAAAACAAGCTTCCTTGGAATTTTTCCAAAAATACCAAAATCGGATTCTTTATGGCACCGATATCGGCGCCCGCTGTGTCATTGCCGATGATTGTAAGGGAATCAATCTAACCGAAAGCACAAACCGTGCTGCTATCGTTCGTGATTTCATCACAAAATCTGATGAAGTTGTCATTAAAGCCGATGGCAATTTTTTGATTGGCATGGACGATTTTGCTTTACGAGGACTTGGACTATCACAATCGATTCAAAAAAAGATATTTTACGAAAATTTCGTTACTTTAGTGGGAGAAAAACCACGCATGGTTATCCCTCGATTGGTCATCAAAGAATGTCGACGGATTAAATTTATGATCAAAATCATGTCCATGATAAATAAGGAGATCGTGCCTGATTACTCCGCTGCGAATCAAGTGATTCGGTATTTTAAAAAGGTGAAAAGTTAAGATTTACATATATTAACTTAACAAAAAAGGAGAAATTATGAAGAAATTGACGAGGAAACAATTGCCACTGTACGCTTTTGCTGGTTTCGGTCCGAATTTAGTCAGTCTGATTCTTTCGGTTTATTTGATTGACGCCTTGATTGTCGAAGGCTTCGGTGTCAATGTCGAATTTTGGACATTCGCGAATAAGACCATCGTTATCACCGCATTGTTCAGCGTTTTGGTTTTGATTGCCAAACTTCTTGATGGACTCGCTGATATCCCCCTAGCCGCTTTCACCGATGGCTTGAAGACAAAATGGGGCAAACGACGCCCAGCGATGCTCATCGGATATATTCCGATGGTGTTAGCTTTCATCTTATTTTGTTTTCCACCATCGTTAGAAGAAGGAAGTCTCCTTAACACGATCTATTTCGGCGTGCTCCTAGCGATTTTCTTTACGTCTTATACGCTGACGTTTGTTACCTATTACGGCACTTATTCGGAAGTAACCAAATCGTCAGAAGATCGCGTTTCTTTATCTCACTGGAAAGCATTCTTTGATACGATCCAATATAGTTTTGGTTATGCCATTATCCCTTTATTTATCGGTATGCAGATAAATATTCGAATCGTAGCCTTGGCTTCAGCCCCGCTGATGTTAACAATGCTAATTGTTATGTTCCTGTTAAAGGAAAAATCAACGTTACCAAAAGATGTCGCGCTTGAAAAAGCAAATAGTGAAAAAGAATGTCCAGACGCACAAAAAGAAGAAACGGTATCATTTATTGAAAGCATTAAATTAACTGTTAAAAACAAGGGATTTATGTTGTGGCTTGCCGTCATGGCGGCGTTCTTCTTTGGTCTTCAAATGTTTTTAGCGGGACAAAACGTTTTAGCGTCCGGAGCGATGGGATTAAATGGCTGGCAAATCGCCATTATTAACACCGCCGCGTTCGCTCCGGTGCCGATTACTTTGATGATTTATCGCAAAGTGATGAAGAAAAAAGGATTCCGCTTTGCTTTCCAAACAGCTTTAGCGGCGTTTGTCATCGCGATGCTATTCTTCTCGGTCGCTTATGTCCCCTGGATTCCCAGTGTCTGGATTAGACTTGCAATTGGAGCCACAGGAGCGACAATTGGAAGTTATGGAATCGGCGCATTCTTCTCGGCTCCGTATATCATTCCGGCGCAATTAGCCGCTGAAGAATTAGAAGCAACGGGCAAAAGTCATCCTTCAATGTATTTTGCGATGCAAGGGTTCTTCAACGCTATCGTTGCCGCTTTCAGTACGAGTGTCATTTGGTTGAATATTCGCGGCATCGTGTTAACGGGTGAACCCCACTTCGGTACACATTTAATGCCATATATCGTGGCCTTTGCTTGCGTTGTTTCCATTGTTTTAGCGTTCTTCTTGCCCAAATCATTTTCAAGACTCGGACGAGATGGCGAAGCTCGCTTAAGTGAAAAGGTGAAGAAATAAGATACATTATTTTGTTGTCATCCTGTTCTATGACTGAACTTATCTAAGAATAAAAAGGTCTGATACAAGCGATGTTTTCGCTAGTTAAAGGCCTTTTTTATGAGGAGACATCGTGTTGCAATGAATACGGGTTTTTGTCCGTTTCCGGAATAGGATAAATCAGGTGGATATGCAGGGCATCGAACCCCGGTCCTAAACTAATTTTTCCTTTAGAAAAAGCAATACTATAGTATCAACGTGGATATCCTGTCACTATTGCGGTTGCTAATCATCTCAATGCTAGTTGAGTAAAAAACTAATTGCTGTCGACTAGATTCCACTTAATAGATGCTTTCTCATTTTTCAAAAGGTAAAGGTAGCATCCAATGGTTGGTATTAAGTCTAATGCCATCCCAACCCCAAACATAATTGCAATCGAAGTGAGTGTTGGAACAAAGATTCCTACTCGCCAAAGAATGAACATAGTTACATAGTAAGTGCTGTTAGTAAATATTGATTGTATCAACATGTAGGATGTCTTACCCCGACCATAAATCGTTCCGTCGAATACGCAATTAAACATATAAAGGACGTAAAATCCGCTTTGTATCAACGCAAGATAAAATACGGTGTCGACATTTTGAACATTCATCACATGGGTTAGGAATGGTTTCCATAATGGAATTGAAGCAAACCATAGTGTTGAAAACAGGGCGGTTATGACAAGATACCCAAGTGTTTTTGTTTCAATGTTCTTCTTATCTTCGGCTGTTTCCTTTTTAATCACATCGTAAAGAGCGGTTGCTGGTAAAAGGAGCCATGTCCAAATGAAGTTATTGGCAACCCAAAAGTTACCTTGTTCTGAAATAACATTAATAAGTCGTGAAATCATTAGCATAAATGCAATATTGCGGACGAATGATTCGAGCCCACTCCAAGCGCCAATGCGACCATATTCCTTTAACCAACCAAAGTGCAATATTTTCTTACCAAAAACATTCAGGCCTTCTTTGCGAAGCATCAAGAAAGATATGCCTAAAACAACAATCGAAACAACGATGTTGCCGATTGCGATGCCATTAACGCCTAAATCGGCCGAAAACGGCAGCTTGCTAATCAAGAACGTGTCGAGTAATACACTTAATGCCATTTGAGTTACGAGAATGATATACATATACTTGTCCTTTTTCATTGTGACGAAAAGGACGATTAAGAATTTATATAGAATTGACAATGTTGCCGCAATCGTCTCAAGGCGTATGTATGCTACTGTGGCATCTATAGTAAGTGGATCGCTAGCCATGAATGTACAGAGCGGTCTTGCAAAGATGATGATAATGATTGATAAAAGTACGTATGCCCCGCCGGAAATAAGTAATCCGGTTCTAAGTTTATTTTCTAATTCGTCCTTTTTGCCAAGCGATTTGCCAAGAAGAAAGAACAATGGGAGAATGAATGCTTCTTGAATAATTTCATATAGAAGGTTGATCCACGCTAATTGTGAGGCAATATTTACACCCCAATCGCCAGGCATGTCTCCGAGGAAAAAGATACGAACTGTTTGATAGGTTGCGGGAATCAGCAGTGTGGCTGCTAGAACAAGCCATAGTCTCCAACCAAATGTTTTTATTGATTTAAGAATTGATTTCATAAGCTTGGCTCCTCATGTTTCATAAACTTTTCGCAAACAAGGGTTTTGTCGGAAACATTCTTATTTATTGAAGGGCGACATTCTATCTGAGCCCGGTTATTAAGGCGATCTTACTAAAGAGATGAAAAGCATTTCTAATAAGTGACTTTATATTTTTGCCATTTCTTGTCCATTTCATTTTTCAGCTTCGCCTCTTTTGAAAAATCATTTAAACAATTCTTAATAGATGATATGAAGTCGGCGTGTTTTCCTTCACCTTCATAGATGTCATACAATTTCCATTCAGCAATATAATAGTCCAACAAGGCTGATATTAAATAATCTACGAAGGGAATAACTGATGAATACTCCATAAAAGCACCACTATTGCTTGAAATCATATATCCATTGGCGTGCGATAGTAATTGTGCCTCGTCATAAACCATTTTCATGTGTGAATTAAATGTTTCATTTTTTGGAATAAAATCGTCAATTAGCGAGCGCACAAGTTTGTTGATTGAAATCTTCTTAGGACTAAAACCTAACGAATGTTTAAAGTTTTTCAAAAATTCTTCTTTGTTAACGTCTTTGTTTTCTTTCTTCATTAATTCGAATGCATCTTTGTTTTCATTAGAAAAATCTAAATCTAAAGCCGCCATTAAATTTATTCGAGTGTGCTTTGTTATCAATTGTTCTAGATGATGTTTTTCAATCGTGTGGGGGAGCTTAAGCAAGTAGTTGCTCATCGCCAAAATTTCAATAACCGGCTTAAACTTGCACTTAACAACTTCAGAAAACCCAAATGTCTTATCTAGCGCCATTTCTTCAATTGAAGTGCCCAATTCTCTAAAAATATATGACATCGTGTTTTCACTGTGTGCTTTTTCGATAATCTCTGCCACGTTAAACAAAATTTTCTTTTGTTTGGTTGCGTGTTGCATATATATGTGATTTAAACCGCTTGAAAAGATAAAATCGATCTCTTGCTTGAGGGTTTTTTTACCAATAAATGACGCATCTATGTATTGCCCTATTAATACATCGATGAAATCTGCAAATAATCGTTTCATTAAAGGTGTAAGGTCTTCTTTTTGTAAAACTGGATATGTAAGGAGCATGTCGCTTGGGTGTAAAATCACCGATAACAATCTGTAGTATTGGTAGTAATCAGCGCTATATTTTTTTATCAGTTCATCAAATGAAAATTCATCAAGAAGGAACGGTACTTTTGATTGAATCAGTTTATTAAATTCAGATGAAGATAGATTGGAATGTTTCCTATATTTTTCTTTTGCTAACTCATGATTGTTTTCAATTTGGTCGAAATCAAATTGCACTCCGTTTAATTTGTCTTTATACCTCTTGTAAACGTTGTATTCGGCAATATAGTTATACTCATTAATAAGTTCGGTCGCCTCTTGAGGTACTTCTCCTGCCACATACATTTTCATGAGCGCATTGCACTCAATTAAACATCTAATTAGAAATGAAGTGCAAAAAGAATTTCTATCGAAGAACACAATGTTGTAAATTAATGAAACAATGTACGAAGAGGCTTGGAAGACATAATGATCAAGAAAAGTAAGCTCTTCTCCTGCTTGCTCTTTCTTAAATAAAGTATCATTAATATTTCTACAAAGAAAAAATAGTTTTTCAACAATCGCCTTATATGATTTGTTCATTGTTGTCTTCCTTTAGACTTAAACATTATTTGTTGCTCCTCTTTGCCATGATGATTTTTTCTTAGAAAAATACTTGGTTCTTATTCGTTCAAAATGCTGGGAGTCTTCTTTATTATGTTTGGCGTTCTTTCTCAATCAAGAAATGGAAGATTTCTGGCTCTTTATTAAAAAGAATTACGACATCACTAACTATCTCATCCACGATTGATTCTTTATTTTTGAAGATTTCGATATGTGTCTTTTGAAATTCTTCATTAGTTGAATCATCAGTCATCAGAAAATAAATGATGCAAAATTGTTATTAAGGTCAAAGGAATTTGCCAACACTTGATTGATAATTCGTATTTGGTCATGTTGTCGAAATGCTTTTTTCATATATCTACCTCTTGAAAAATGATTTATAACGTCGTGATGTTTTCTTATATTATACGGTTGTTTTTGGATTATTTGATTAGACCTGATTTTCCACGGGGTAAAAACTATGTGTTATTATGAAAAGAACTTTACTGGTATATTAAAAAGTTTTGCGTCGCTCACGTTATTGAAGGCATATAAAATGGAGTACTATGAACAAACCAAAGTTGGCAGATTTTGATCTTAAAGAAGAAAATCTATTGACTCTCGAGAATGAAAATCGCCGGATTGATTATTTAAAAAAACTCATGGATAAATCGCGGTCGTCCGCGAACATAATTGGTTATGTGGTGGGCGCTATTGCGGGGCTCATTCTTACTATTATTAGCTCTAAGTATGGTATGGAGATAAATGAAAATAGCGAGGTTTCAGCAATTGCTGGTTCGATAATTTTTATTTTGCCTATATCCTTCTTTATTGTTTCAGGAATAACGAGTTTTATCATAACAAGTTATTATGACAAAAAAGAAGAAAACTTAACTGCTCCCAGCATTTTAATTAGTGAATTAAACAAGAAACACAAAGCATTTCTTACAGCGTGTGAGGATTATGAAATTTGGCAGCAAAAAGAAAGAGCGTTTGCATTGAAAATTAGTAAGGAATATTGGGATAGTTTAGATCCTTACAAATTTGAAAAAGAAATTGGTGTACTTTTCAACAGGCTAGGTTATCGAACAATTGTGACTCCAAAAAGCAATGATGGCGGTATAGATGTTATCGCAATCAACGAAAATGGTAGATTGGCAATTCAATGCAAAAAATATGGAGGCAAGGTAACGGTTGGGATGGTTCGACAACTAGCCGGTTCCATTCAAGTGGCAAATGACAAATATGGTGGTCTATTTGAGGAACAACAATATAATGGAATACTCATTTCAAGCAACGGATTTACCGAACCTTGTTTTGTAGAAGCAAGACGGTTAAAAATAAAATTGCTTAATTCATCTCAAGTGGCGTTCTTGACTAGAAAGATAGTTGAAGAACATAAAAAATCAAATCCATCTTCTATATAGCAATAACACGATATTGCATTTTGATGCCAATGTCTAAATCTGAATAAGAACTTGATGCAATTGATTTAAGGTTAATAATTCTTTTTCGCATATTCGCAAATTCTTGATCACTGTATTCTTTGCTGTTGGTGATGAAATATATAACTTCATGTCGGTTTATAGCAATGATCCGATAGACAAATGTTCTAAGTAATTGGGTGTCGAGATAAGTAGCTTCGTGGCGTGTGTTCGAAGTATATTCTTCTATTTGTTTAAGGCGGTTGTTAACCTCAAAACTAGTAATAACATTACTTTCCAGTTGTCTGACTTCCTGATTTTTAGCGTGGAGTTCTTCTTGAAGCTCACGATACTTGATGTTGAAGTCATCTTCAGTCATATCCGACTTGTTGATTTTCAGTTCGAGGAGCGTGTTGATTTTTTCTTGCAGTTGGCCTTCCTGGTCTTGGGCAATCTGAAGCTTGCTTTCAAGTTCTTTAATCCCGGCGTTCTTTGAAATGGCTTCTTTAATTGTTGAAAGTATTTTGCTGTTATTCAAGAAGACCTTGTTAATCATCTCAAGTGTCATCTTTTCTAAGACGTCATGATATATGGCTTTGGCACGGCATGAGCCTTTACCTTCGATATATCCGCCACATTGTTGCATGAGCCTTGCTGCTGGCGTCCCATAGTTCCAGTACCGGCGTTTCAAGGTCCGGCCACATTCAGCGCAGATGATAATCGATGAGAATGGATATCGGTTTGTATATTTTGCGCGGTTCTTGTCTTGTCCCATCTTGGCATCCGATCGAATCTTCATCATTCGCTGCACCTTGTTGAAAGTATCACGATCAATAATTGGTTCGTGGTTATTCTCCACAACATACTTTGTCGCCAAGTCATCGTTCTTGGCGCGCTTATGAGTCAGGTAATCAAGCGTGACTGTCTTCTGTAACACAAGGTCGCCTGCATACTTCTCGTTTTGAAGGATTGAGATGACCGATGATTCCCACCATTTGGTGACGCCCGCGCCAGTCTTACGGCCAAGCCGTTCCATCTCTTTCATGATTTGGTGACAGCCAATTCCATCAAGATACATCTTGTAAATAAGACGGACAGTTTCCGCCCCTTCAGGATTGATTACAAACTGCTTGGTCTTGGGATTATAGTCATAGCCTAGAAACCGCTTGTGGTTCAATATCGGCGTTCCTTCACTAAATCGCTTGCGGACATTCCATTTGACGTTCTCGCTCGTGTTACGTGCTTCTTCTTGGGCGATTGAAGACATGATTGTCAAAAGGAAGTCAACCTTGGGATCTGATGAATAGATATTTTCTTTCTCAAAGAAGATTTCGACATGCCGCTCCCGAAGTTCACGAATGTAATTAAGGCAATCAATCGTATTACGAGCAAACCTTGATATTGACTTAGTAAGTATCAAATCGATGCGTCCACTTCGAGCGGCTTCGATCATTTCATTGAACTGCTTCCGGTTTTTAGTGGAGGTGCCACTGATACCTTCGTCAGCGTAGATCTTGACCATCTCCCATTCGAAGTTCGCGGTGATCCGTTTTGTATATTCATTGACTTGCGCCTCATAACTTGTCTTCTGGTCGATGGAATCGGACGATACCCGACAGTAAGCAGCGACCCGCTTCTTGGTTAGTCGATATCCGTCAAAACTATTGCCGGGACCGCTATTTCTATTTGGAGATAATATCCTTACATTAGTAGTTCTCATTATTGTTTAGTCCCCGTTGTATATATCACTTGATGGGCACAATAATTCAAGTCGAATTAGCTTTATTAACAAAAAATGTCCATATTTGGATTGATCCCGCCATTAGTAAGCAGGAGGACAAATTTATGAACATTTATTGGTGGTTTTTCGGGATTTGATTGAACTTGTTGAGCGTGGAGGAATGCACGAATTGGTGTATGAGTTTCTACATGATATTGTTGAGGTGGAGACAAAGAAGGGTAATCTTCCAGAGGATGCCGGAGATTTGCTTTTCAAGGTAAGAAGGGCGGCAAATATTTAGAAAATTATTCGAAATTAGATAGACATAAGGAAGTCGGGCTGGGAAAAACCATTAAAATCCTTTCCTATTCGATCACTATAATAAGTGATGCTTATTTTGCTCGATATTTATTACCGTATGCTGTTTTATTTTGTTCATAGCCGAGTGTAATGATAACTTCCCACTTCTTCACTTCGGTATTTTTGAGCTCTTCTTGAGCTTTTTCTAAATCTTCCCGACCAAAGACAAAACGATCCTCTTGTTTGATAATGACTATTTCGTACTTGTCATGATAGTTACTTTCGTTGGACCCCTCCACCCTAACGTAGGCATCGAGTCCGACCGATTTTTCTATTAACTCTTTAACTTTCATTTTCTTTTCCCTTCTTCTTGTGAGCTTATAGAGCTATAGATTTTCTGGAGGATACTCATCATAATCCCAGTTTGGCCCCATATCGTATTCGGAATCTCCTTTGTATCTTTCTTCATATGTTTGATTATATTTGATGTAATCGTCTGTATCTGGGTCATAAATCATTGTATATGGGTGGCTTATGAGATCATAATCATCAATAATCTCACAATCTTCAGAAGGCGAATTATTGTTTCGCCAGCAGTCATAACACAAATAGTGATGAGCTGGTCGATAAGATATGTCCTTGCCGCAGGATTCGCATCGGCGTTTTCTCAAGTGTTCGCCTCGTTCGTGATTTGTTTTTCATATTTTTCGTAACTAGCCTTGTAAAGGCGCGCAAACCTATCACGAACATCTTCCGGGCTAATAATCAGAGCTTGGCCACCGTACTTGAAGAAATGTAGGAAGATGTGGGTCTCAGTGGTCTTGAATGTATACAGATGGCCATCGTCCCTGCTCTTGATTCCAACGAATGGCAGGCGATCTTCTTCCAACCAAAAGCGCTTAAGTCCTCCGGGAGTAAATTTAATTGTAAATGTCTGAGTTTCTCGACTGGATTTCTTAACATCAAGAAATGTATCAAGATTATCCTGCGACAGATCAAAGCCTTTTTTGGCTTTATGTGTTTTTAACTCTCTAACATTCCCGAAATACAATTCTTTGACTTTAATGTCGTTGTATATTCTTGGCCCACTAAATTCATTCGGTTCCTCATCAACAGCGAATAAGGTTAATGATTGTTGGTCGTGGTGGCGATGAATGCCAAGTGGAGCGATTCTGAGATTCTGCTCATAAAACTTGAATTGAATTATAGTATTGTTCTTTATTGCCCGTTCGACAACGCTTATTGTCTCTTTAAAGAAGATTCGTTCTCTTTCTTCGACTAGAAGATTTGAATATGACTCGAGCATTATCTTTAAATAAAACGATGCTCCCGATCTTGGAGCAAAATCATTAAAATATTTAGCTTCCTCTAATTCTTCGAGCAGGGAAATGTTGGCTTTGTTGAGTTTGAGTTTGAATTGAACATCCGATGGATATTTTTTAGAATATTCATTTATAAGATTTTTCATAATTTCGTTATTCAGTTCTTCAATAACTCGCCTGGTTAATTTCTGCTCGAATTTCTCCCCTTCTAATGTTTCTTTAATCGACGCTATTTGCTTTAAGGCAACATCCATCGCCAAAGGAAATTGATCGTAATAATTAGCAATAATTTGATTGATGAACCCACTCTTGTTTTTTAAATCATAGTCATCGTTAAAATAAATCATGTCTCTTTCGATGATTTCCATTGCGCGGGTGGATAGATTAATGTGTTGGCGCCCTTCTTCAGTAAAAACAAACAAGTTACTCATTGGTGCCTTCCTCCTTCATCTTTTTATTTCCTTTATCGCTCGCTGATTTTAAGGTTCGTCCAAATTCTATATCCGTCATTATTTGGATAGTTGCGAATCCTTTCGCCTTACCATCTTTGTCTTCCGGAATTGTGCCGAACACTGGTTCGGCACCTTTAGCAATAGCATCTGGGCGAGAAAACGAGCAAGATATGGATATCTCTTCTGATTCGAAATCTACGGGTCGAATATCATCGCTCCAACCGTTCTTATCAGGATAAACCGCGATGATTCTCCATTCTTTAAAAACAGCCGACTTGTCAAGGGGGTCTAACTCGCTTAAAAAACTATCATAGATTTGGTCTTCTCGAGAGAAACCCCTATTTTGTCCCCACTCTACAAATTCCCAGAAGAGCTCCATCTTTTTTCGATCGTCATCATCGTATATCAGTACAAATTTTTTATCGGTTGAATACATTTTTTGCTTGGCGCAATCGATTTTTTCTCGATTTGTTTCGTTGACTGCATATACTTTCGAATTTCCACTTTTTAGTGGATAGTTGTTTCTTTCTTTTTCCATTGTGAATCTCCTTTTTTATTTTTTTGTTTTCATCTTGCGACGATCCCGAGCTTTCGATCAACCTCCTTTATTGGAGAATGTTTTTTATTAGATCGTTTTCCGGGATCGCCGTGTTTGTTTTTGTTAACATTTCTGAATTGTTGCCTTTCATAATAATCGGCTGGTAGGATTATTTTCTCATTTTTCTATTCTCTGTTGCGTTACCTTTGGTTACCTTTCTTGTTATTTGAGAACAGCAGTCTTCTGGTCTAGGATGGTCGTCATGATTTGGTTTTCTTTGTGTGTTTATCGCCTTCTTTCTTTTTTTGTTTTCCGCCATTAATCATGTTGCTCGTTATCCATCTCCTTTCGTTTTGCCTCTCGAGATTAGTATTGATGATCGGCCCCGTGGGCGTAAGTGTTAACTATTTATTTCTATTTGTTCACCTTTTCAGCACCTTTCTTACATTTTTTGTTTGCTCACGTCCATATCTGCTGTCTAACTCGCCTTTTCTAATTTGATTTTTGTCATTTATCACCTTCTCTCTCTTGCTTTTTCTTGGCTTTCATTTTCTATTGTCACCACTCCTTTCTCATTTATTTGTGGTTTCATGCTTTTTTGGGAAGTGGCGGCGATCTCCGGGGGGGTGGTTGATTTTTTTGAAAGGAGAGTATTCCGATTGAGATCGCCGCCTTTTCCTTGTTGACAACGCCTTCTAGCTTTGTCACCTATATTATCAAACATCGCAAATGTGTTTATAAGTGGTTAGTGAAATATATTTTTCGTACATGTTTTGCTGCTTTTTTATTTATATATGGCTTTTTAATGTTCATACTTGGTGTCATATAGTGTCGTTTTTTATTTTTTTGATATGAAAAATATTGTGCTAATTTTAGGCATCCGTGCACTCTTAATGGAGACGCTTTAGATATCGCACAACAAAAAATGTCCATATATGGATTGGCCCCGCTACTAGTAAGCAGGAGGACAAATTTATGGACATTTATTGGTTAGGGTTTAGATTTTTATAGATCAAGAGGGACGAAGAGGAAATCCCGGTTATAGAAAGAATTATAGTCCCTTTCTAATTCTTTCAAACACCAAAGGTAGTAGAGATTCCGAAACTATATTTCTAAACTCTTCGTCGTTAGCGAGTTGATCAAAGAATTCATTGTTCTGCTCTGCCCGATCAATAATAATTTTCTTAAAGTAGTCGTTGTAAATTAGCCCAAAGGTCTTTTGGTCGTTATTTTTCCCGAACGATGATAGCTCGGGATCTTTTACCATATCCTCAACCAGTTGTAAGAGAACTTTGTCCATTTCAGAAAAATGGGTGGAAAAGAGCAGATTGATTCTATCAATGATTACTGATAGTTTGTCTTTCTTGCGTTCTCTTCCAACGACGACTCCACTAATTGGCGCCACGCCGGACGAGGTTTCTTCCAGCTTGATATCGCCAAAGAACTTTTGCTCGGTTTTATAGTATTCGAGCTCAATTTTATCATCGATATAAACGCTGTTTTTCTCTTTTGGTAGGACCATTCGCAGAAACTTAATGTAAGTAAAGAATTTATGGAGTTCTGTATCGAACAGCCGCTCAATGCTTGTAATGAAATTGTAAAGTCGCAAGAATGCCGAAGTGCCAGTTTTGAATTCTGCTTGTTGGGCTTCGGTCAGCTCGCGATACCGATCTAGTGCGGGTTTAAGAAAGTTCGAAAACTTCGATGCGTCAAGCTCTTTGGCGTCTTTATAAACGGCGACTAAAGAATCGATCTCGCTCTTTTTATAAACTTGTAGGGCGTCTAATTGATTTTTAATATCATAAAGCGTGTTTGGGTTCGTCTCGCTTTCTAGAATTGTCTCCTCGTAGTATGGCTGGAACGATTCTTGAATTTCTTCGGCTGTGTTCACGAAGTCGAGTACAAATGTATCGTTCTTGCCTTTATAAATGCGGTTTAATCTCGACAGTGTTTGAACGGCCTTAACGCCCGTTAGCCTCTTGTCGACAAACATTGTATGTAAAAGTGGTTCGTCAAATCCCGTTTGATACTTCTCGGCGACTATGAGGCAATTAAAGTTCTTCTTGAACTCATGGGGCAGCTGGCCTTCTCGTATTTTCTTGCCTTGCTTATCTACATTAATGCCTTCTTCAAAGGACACTTCGCCGGTGTCTGGATCAGTCACTTCACCACTGAAGGCAACAAGAACATCAAGTCCGGTGAGATGTTTTTCTTTAATCTGTTTAATGAACTCATAATAATAACGAACGGCATGTAAGCGCGATGCCGTGACGACCATGGCTTTCGCCTTTCCATCAATCTTATATTTAGTCACATTATTAAAATGATCGAGGATAATCGCTGTCTTTTGACTAATGTTGTATGGATGAAGGCTCTGATATTTGATCACTTCTCGCCCGGCCTTTTTCATATCAAAGGTGGGGTCGTCCTGAATCTTCTTCGCAATCTTAAAATAAACATCGTATGTCATATAATTTTTAAGAACATCAAGAATGAATTCTTCTTCAATCGCCTGACGCATCGAATAAATATGGAAAGGACGATATTGTTTTTGATCGCCATTCATAAATGGAACGCCAAACATTTGAAGCGTCTTATTCTTCGGCGTGGCAGTAAAGGCGAAGAAACTTAGGTTTTTATGATGTCCATGAGCAAGCATTTCTTCAATTATTGCGTCGGTATCGTCAGGAACCTTTTCTTCAGCTTCTTCTTGAAGTCTGGCATATTCTTTTAAGACATCGTCTGTATTAGCCAAGCCTGCCTTCAGGGCTCGCGCGGTTTCTCCTGTCGTGGATTGGTGAGCCTCATCGACAATGATTGCGTAGTTTTTATCAAGCTGAATAATCTCTTTATAAATATTGGGAAACTTTTGGATTGTTGTAATAATTATGTCTTTGCCTTCGTTAATGGCTTTAAGTAGATCTCGGCTCGTTTTTCCTTTATCTATTTTCTCAACGACACCAGACACATGATCAAACTGGTAAATTGTGTCTTGTAATTGTTTGTCTAGAACTCTTCGATCGGTTACCACAATGATGGAATTGAAAACTCTTTTATCGTCTATATGTAAAGACGAAAGTCGATAGGCCAGCCAAGCGATTGTGTTGGATTTGCCGCTGCCAGCACTATGTTGAATAAGGTAATTATGACCACTCTTATTTTGGCGCACGTCAGCCATTAATTTGGTGACAACGTCAAGCTGGTGGTAACGAGGGAAAATAATCGCTTCTTTTTCTGTGTCGCCAGTCTTGGTGTTAACTATTTTTTGATGATGAATATATTTGCTCAATATATCTAGCAGATTTTCTTTTCTTAAAACGGTTTCCCACAAATAAGCCGTGTCGTAATTATCTTCGTTGATTGGATTTCCAACACCGCCTATGTTCCCCCCACCATTAGATCCTTGGTTAAAAGGAAGAAAAATCGTATCTTTTCCTTCCAACTGAGTCGTCATATAAACCTGGAATGGGTCAACAGCAAAATGAACAAGAGTTCGTCTCTTAAACTTAAAAATCGGTTCGGTCGGATCGCGGTCTATTTTATATTGTCTTATTGCATCTGTGACGTCTTGGCCACTATATTGATTTTTCAGTTCAAGCGTAACAAGTGGTATGCCATTAATAAATAGAACTATATCGAGCGACAGTTCGGGATTTTTTGCGGAATAGTGCAACTGTCTTGCAACTTGAAGATTATTCATTAAGTAACGTCTATTAAGCGTTTCATTCATCGTGGTGTTTGGTGTGAATTGAACCACGATAAATTTGACGCCTCTATCTTCGATGCCTTGTCTTAAAACGTCAATTATTCCTCTAACTCTTACCTCACGATCAAACCTTTCTATAAAGGCTTTTTCTGGTTCGGTATAGTGCTTAACGTGTCTATCCCATTCTTTCGGTTGTGATGCCTTAACAAAGTCGATAAGGGCTGTTGGGTTTAGCGCTATTGCCGGATCAAAGGTTGCCTTCTGATCATCTTTAGTGTATGAGTTGTATCCAAGGTGGCCGATTAAATCTACTTCAATCCTATCTTCAAGATTTTTTTCAAGGTGTTTCTTCATTCTAACTCACTCCCTTTTGTTTTCTCTGATAGCGTATACTACGACAAAAATGATTAAACATATGGCAATGATTATCAAACCCGAAACAATCCAAACCGCATACTCTTGAACAAACATAAGAATTATGGTTAGAAATATATTAATAATAAACGCAATAACGACATAGGTAATGTGCATAACTTTGCTGTTGAACCAGCCAAGCTTATTAAAAATCACGCCGACCAAGAAATATGAAATTACCCAGGTTAATATCTTACCTATGAGCACAAACACGTTGTTCAGGGTGCTTGCTGTGACCATAAAATTGATATACCAAATAAGAAAATCCCGAAGCCATATTAATAAGCCTGACTGCGCAATCCAAGTTAGGACAAATAACGCAAGCACCCCACTAAGTGGATAAAGTATTTTTTTAATCATGAACTTCTCTTTTGCCTGTCACATATTCATAAATAAGTGTTTTTTTGTAATCTCCATATTTTTTGATTTTTAAATATTTAAGGTCAATTAATTTATCAATTTTTGCGCAAAAGATTTCTAAGTATGCTGAGATGAATTTTTGCTCATGCATTGGCGGTATTACTACCGGCATGTTTTTTAATGTGGACTGGCTCAAGTTAGTTCTTGTTATTGAGTTATCATAAGCGGATAAATATGCTCTGCATGCTTGACTTCTATAATAGAATTTCGAATATTCTGGATTGCATGTGTCTAGGTTGTTTGGTCTTAATCTGATACAAAATCCATTGAAGACAGCTTTTTCCCAATTTTGAAGGGCAACCGAAGATAGACCTAGTTCTTCAATCGTTTCAGATGAGCCAGTAAAGAAGATATCCCCTCTTTGAATGCTGAATCTTTCTCTGCTTTCTTCCGTCGAGTTAACTAAATCATCATATTTGGTGTCGACGTTCCAATTATTGTAAACATTTTTATAAGAAAGAAACGGATATCCAAATCCAAATTGATCTGGTTTTAAATTTGAAATACCCGAACGTGTCTGCCCTAAATATCTCAACCGCGAAATCTTCCAATTGATCGGTATCTTTCCAATCCATTCAATTCCGCTATCTTTCATGGGAACATTCGGATCTAGTCCTTTTGTTACGGCTTTACTAATGACCGATTGTTTGTATTCCTTGAGTTTCTCGATTTGTTGCTCTTGGAGTGCAATTAACTGGTCAATTTGAGAAGTCTTCGTATTTAGTACAGAAACAATGAGATGTTGTTCTTCGGTCGGTGGAACAGGCAATGGGATATTCGACATTTCTCTCCAATTTGTCGTCCAAAGATCCATTACAATGCCGTGTCCCCATCTAAAGTACTCCTCGGCAAAACCATAATTGTTGAGTAAATAGCTCGAATATATTGGATGAATATTTCTGGGAGTGAGTACAGTGTTGATCAAAGAAACAGATCCAGTGTTCAAAGACAATCCGCATGATTGTTTACGATCGGATCGTGAATTAATAACAAAATCACCAGAAACAACTTTTTTTCGATTTTCATTATCGTTAGATTTTGCAGCAGTTTCTAATTGCTGAACAATTCCTTTTTTTGTAACAGAAAGTGGAGGAAAGTCAATATCATTGACCTTCTCTCTCCGTTCAGTAAAGAACTCACCCAATCGATGAACACTCCACGTTTCTGGAATTCGTCCAATCCAATCAATGCAACTATCTTTCATATTTCTAATCATTGCCAAAAAGCTCCTTCATCAGCAAGGCTTCTTGTGCTTCTAGCTCTTTGATTTCCTTGAATATTTCATTCGAATCACGAGGTGGAATAAACTTATAGAAGTGACGAGTGAATGGAATTTCATATCCCACGTCATCGCCTTCTTTGTAATCAAACCATGCGTCTTTATGAACATAAGGCAAAACTTCGCTCTTGAAATAAGAGGCGATATCCATTTTCAATGGCACATTTTCTGTATCTGATTTCGATGTGTCAGGAACCATCTTGCCTTTCTTAAATACTGGTTTGCCATGCTCGTCAAGCAACGGTTGCTGAATGGTTATTTTTGTATATCCAAAATCCTCGTTGTCAAAGATTTTTGAATATTCGGATGGTGAAAATTCGCTGTATAAATGAACAATTTCTTTGATTTGTTCTTGTGAAATCTCAACTCTTTTTTTGCCTATATTTTTACGTAATTTTTCATAGTGGCTTGAAGCGTCAATAAGTTGAACTTTCCCCTTTTTTAACGCGGGTTTATGATTTGTGATAACCCAGATGTAAACCGTGATCCCTGTATTATAGAAAATGTCGTTTGGTAATTGAATAATGGCTTCCAGCAAGTCGTTTTCAAACAAGTATTTTCTGACATTGTTGACACCATTTCCAACATCTCCCGAGAAAAGTGGCGAACCATTGTGAATGATGGCAATTTTGGATCCACCATCAGCGGGTTCTTTCATCTTTGAAAGTGAATGCTGAAGGAAAAGAGTCTGGCTATCAGAAACGTCTGGTTTTCCGTGCGGGAATCTCCCAGCAAAGCCAAGTTTCATCTCGTCTTCTATGACTTTTCTGAAATCTTTCCAGTCTCGTCCAAAAGGTGGATTAGAAATAATGTAATCGAAATGAGCTCCCTGGAATTTATCATCAGATAGGGTATTTCCCTTACGGATATTCGTTGACTCTTGACCTTTGATTAATATGTCGGATTTAGCAATAGCGTAAGTCTCATCATTTAGTTCTTGGCCATACGATTTAAGAACTGCTTGGGAATTCAAGTCCTCAAGATATTCTTGCGCGACCGAAAGCATCCCGCCCGTCCCGCAGGCAGGGTCATAAATGGTCTTGATTTTGCTGTCACCAGAAAGTAGTTGATTATCTTCTGATAAAAGCAAATCGACCATTAAGCGAATGACTTCTCGTGGAGTATAATGCTGTCCCGCATCCTCGTTATATGACTCTGAAAATCGCCTGATAATTTCCTCAAAAATATACCCCATATCGATATTGTCAACGCCGTTGGGATTGGTCTTTTTGTCATATAGACCCAGATTTATGGCTTTAAAACGATTTAAAACCCCGAATAAAATATTGTGATCCGGATCAGTCATTCTATCGATTTGTTCTGTGAATTTATAGTTCTTGATTATGTCTTTAACATCTTCTGAGAAACCATCAAGGTAATCGATAAGATTCTCTCTAATATGGTCGGCATCATCAAGTAAAGTGTCGAAGGTAAATCTGCTCGTATTATAGAAATTATGTCCTGCCGCCTTTTTTAGGATTCCATCAAGAATTTCTCCTTTTAGCGTAGTGGTCGCTAACTTGTCCAAAACGGCTTGATGAGTAGGAAGCAAAATGCAATCAAATCTTTTAATAACTACTAACGGAAGAATAACAAGTCCATATTCGTGTGGCTTGTAAGTACCATCAAGAGAATCTGCGGTGCTCCAAATAAGGTTAGCATTAGTGTTAATTTTCTTTTTATCCATCTCTTATACCTATTGGAGCAAAAATTTGTTCCAATTACCTTTTCTAATAATTTTAATGTTTTTTAGCATTAAATGGAAACTTGTCTGAGATTTCAGCATGATTCTATTGAAAAAGAAAACAAACGTTCAAATAAAAACAATGTGCTAGTCGCTATTTTCTATTTTCTAGAAAGCAATACTATAGTCTCAACGTGTCAGGCTACATCCGTATTGCTACGCACAACACGCGTGGTATATTCCAAAAGAACATACGAACAGGTAGTTTTGAATCTTGTTATTTTGTTGTCTTTTGTGAAAGAACAAATAACTAGAATGTAGTTAGATGTTCGGCGTCGGGGGAATATTAAGAATTTGTCTCAACTCATCAGTTATAAGCTGTTTGCGTTTTTCATAGAACTCATCAAAATTGACGAGCTCATATGATATTCCTTCAGGTAAATACTTCACCTTATGGCTTTGCTCCAACCATTCAGTCAGCGGTGTAGCTTGTTTTGATTCATTGGTTAGCCCCTCCAACAACTGGAGGTTTGGTAGTTTGTTTCTCTTTTTTTGCCAGTCCGATACTTTATCTTTATCAAGATTCAAGGGTTTGATCTTCCTTGTTTCAAAGCCCGAATAGGGATGAATGTGATCTTGATGCCACTTGATTTCGCTTAACTTTAATTCGGGGTAAAGGAGCGATAAAATTAAGAAGGTATAAGGCCCCAGATCGTAGTCAAAGATAACTGAAAAAATGTCTTCTGACACTTTAAAATTTCGATCACCTGTTAATCTGATGTTTTGAAATAATTCTAAAGAAAACGGAGTTTTCGAACAGTCAATCTCCTGAAGTGATTTTCTTGTTTCAGTAATGGCCGAGTTTGATGCAACACCGAATAGGTTTTTGACTTGGGCAATTATGAAATATTTTTTGAATTCTCGAATGTTCGCATCGGTCAATTGTTGAGTTTTAAACAAATAGTAAAGGATTGGAATCAGAGCGTTATACGAACTAATATATGCGTCTGAAAAGCCGATCCCAACCAAAAACTTAGAAAGCAGTATGAACGCTTCTTTGATTCTTGGCCAATTTTCCATGACTGCCACTATGTTTGATTTTTTAAAGGACTCGATTTTCATGCTGACAGGGGCATCGGTTAACGCCAAACAGGAACGAATTATGAGATCTGTACTGAAATTGAATTCGTCGCCTTGTTTATTTAGGTGCTTTATTAATCCTTCAATCTCATCTCTTCCGCCCTTCCATTCGGCAACGATAGAGGAAAACAGTAAGTCGGTTTTGGATAGAGGTGTGCCTGATGAATTGACTCGCACAAATATGTTTAAAACATCATCATAATCCGCTTCTTCAATTTCATAATAGTTGATTGAGGAATTCCCGCTATCATCGTTCATTTTGGTGTACAAAGCGGTTAGGTTTTTAATCTGCTTTGTATGTAATTGAGACGATATAGCGTATTGAACGATATCTTCATTGCCTAAAAAATTAAAAACTTCCCTTGCTTTAAACCACAATCTATCAGTAATGGCCTTTCTCTGTTCGTCAGTCATGAATTTAAACCGCTTAATGACCTCATCGTCTTCAACTTTTTTGGATAAGTCGGTGTCGAGATCAAAATAGAGCTCTTTTCTTGGAAATGCGCCATCTACTCGCCACCAGCATTTTGGCAACTTATAAGCGATGCTTCCCTTTAATGCCATGTAAAATGATGACAGACGTTGCTGCCCATCAAGAACGATGTAAATAAAGTTGTGGGGGACTAAAAGTGGGGTGATTTCTTTGCTGTTATTTTTGCGATCTCTTTCATGAAAATCACTGATAAAATTGTATATGTTTGGTTTTGTGTAATTGATGTTTTTGGTAGTGGTTTTCCAAAGTAAAAACGTACCAATCGGATAACCCATAATGATGGAATCAAAAAGATCCTCAATCTGCTTTTCTTTCCACACGAAATTTCGTTGAATTTCTGGTAGATACATCTGCTTCATTGAGATCTTGTTAATTGCATCTTTTATAGACATTATCTGATATCCCATATAGAAAACCTCTTTATTTTTTGCATTCTAAAAATTTTTTCACCGCCATCATCGCGTTGGCCGATACTTGGTTACGATTCAAGTCACGTGAATGTTATAACAATTACGAGCAAGAAACTTTATTGGTTTATTTTGGAAAGTTTTGACGGAGGATCTTTATGTTAGCCTTGTATTCTTGATCAACAATAAAGACCTTTACATTGGCTTGGTATTCTTGATTCACAAGTTTCCCACCCTTGATAATTTCCGCGTTTTTTTCTTGATATGCTTGGTCAACAAAAAAAACTTTGTAATCGGCCTGGTACTCTTGTCTAACAATAAAAACATTTGCTTGAGCCATAATTTTCTCCTGATTTGTTTTTTATATTATATAACACAAACAAGAACATAAATACTTCAGAATTGTGATATTCGCTTGATCGTTAAGTGGCAAAATCTTTAAAACCATTATGTGATGGCTTTGAGTTAGATGCGGGGAGTAAAGGCCCCGGTCCAAAAACTGAATTTTTACTTAAGAAAAAGCAATACTATAGTCTCAACGTGGTATGTCTGCGGAAACATGTCCACAGGCGTTACTTTTTTAACTTCGTAAGCTTTGCTTAATAATTTGAGATCTCTTGCAAGTGTTGAAGGTTCACAAGAAACATAAACAAATGTTTTTGGCTTCAGTTTAATGATTGAATTTATGAATGACTCGTCAAGACCTTTTCGTGGTGGATCGACAATCACAACATCGATTGCCTGTTTGCTCGCAATGATCTCGGAGATGAATTCAGTTACGTCTTGCGCATAGAATCTGACATTTTCAATTTTGTTTATCTTGGCGTTTTTAATTGCGTCATCAATCGCCTCTTTAACGATTTCCACGCCTAGAACTTGTTTCGCTTTTTTGCTGGCGATGAGACTGATTGTGCCAACGCCACAGTAAGCATCCAATACGATTTCGTTTCCTGCTAGGTTAGCATACTCAATAGCTTTGTCATACAAGACTTCAGCTTGAACTGGATTGACTTGATAGAAAGACTTGCTTGATATATTAAAAGTCAATCCATGGAGTTTGTCTTGGATGAAACCTTTGCCATATAAAATATTCTCTTTTTGTCCTAAGATGACATTTGTGTCGCGCGTGTTGATGTTTTGAACAAGCGTGGTTATTTCAGGACAAGCTTCTTTAATTGATTTGGTTAAATTGCCACGACCGGGAAATGAGTCGGCGTTAGTGACAAGCACGGCCATGATTTCATTAAAAGCGTGACTCGTCTTAATTAATACATGTCTAATAACGCCTGTACGCTTGTCTTCGTCATAGGCTTCAATGCGATTATCTTTCATCGCTTGTTTGATTTTTTTCATGATGCCGGCGGCGCGTTCGTCCTCGATATAACAAGTATCAATTGGAACGATGTCATGGCTGCTACGGCGATAGAATCCGGAAATAAGCCGTTTTTGCTGGTCATATCCTAGCGGCATCTGCGTCTTATTGCGGTAAAAATATGGATCATCCATCCCAATGACATCATCCACTTCAATGTCGATGCCGCCTAGTTTACGAAGCGCTTCCGATACTTTTCTTTTCTTGAATGCTAATTGAGCGGGATATGCGAGTGCTTGAAACGAACATCCCCCGCATGCAGTTGCCACCTTGCAGCGTGGTTCAATTCGGTCCTTACTTAGCTTATAAAGTTTCTTAATCTTAGCGACTGCGTAATCTTTTCGCTCATACGTAATCTCGACATCGGCTTCCTCGCCGATAAATAACCCGTCAACAAAAATAGGCAGACCTTCGTGTTTGATGATGCCACGTCCGTCATGCGTATAATCGACGCACGTACCTTTGATGATTTTCATAATCGTTTGAGCCAATCTTTGGCAAGCGTCACCCAAACATTAAGATGACCGTATTCCCTGACGAAATCTGATGGGGCCATACTATCAAATGTTACTTCTTCGGTAGCTAGTGAAACTCCGTGCCGACCTGATTCAAAAAAGTGTCCTTCGGCCTTGATGCGTTTCATGCGCAGCGCTCCTAAAAACAGCATGCTATTCTCAACAGGTACAAGACCATCATCCATCGTATGGAATAAGAAAACTGGTCCCATCTTTTTGGGAATGTGTTTTTCTAGTGACACTTCGTCAAGTTTGCCTTGCGAAAAATCATTGCCTAATAGATTGATGAATGAGCCAGGGTGCCGATAGCGAATGTGCGATGTGATGACCGGATAAGCTAGCACTGATGCTTTGACGATATCTGGATATCGGGTTGCTAGTGACGCAGCTAGATGACCGCCCGCGGAAAAGCCCATCACGATAATGCGTTTGACTAACGGGTTAGCGACTAAGATATCGAGTAGTTGCTTGCCTTCAATAACTGTATCGGGATAGATTAGTTTCGTCTCGCGGTAGTAATAGACGCACGTATGAAAGCCTTCCGCACCAAAACAATCGGCGACCGGTTTAGCTTCCCGCTTTGAGGCAAATTCATAACCGCCACCCGGACAAATCAAAATTAGGTCGCGTTTCTGCTCGTCGAATAATTGCAGCGTCGCGTAATTTTTGGAATCGAGTTGAATATTCATTGTTTTACTTCTTCATCATGTCGGCGATGAAAGGAACTTCGATGGTGGCGTCTAATCGTGGGAATAACGGGCTGCCTTTTTTGACGTGACTGCCCCCGACAATCCCAAAATTAGTCACAAATGAATAATGGTTAATGTCTGGGTCAACGCCTAATTGGCGATACACTTCTTTGGGAGCTTTGGTCAGTACCGGTTGCAGTAGTGTCGCCGCGATATATAGCACGCTTGAAAGGTGGGTCATCACACTGGCAAGCTCTCGTTTGTGGTCGCCATCTTTAGCAAGTGCCCAGGGCTGGGTTTCGTCGATGTATTTATTCGCGCGGCCAACAAGTTGCAACACTTTCACAAACGCTTCGGTGATTTTTAGGTCATCAAGGTCTTGTTCATAACCTTTAATCGTCGTCATCGCAAGACGATATAAATCTTCATCAAATGGCGTGACGTTACCAACATAAATGGGAATCACGCCTTCGAAGTATTTTTCAATCATCGTCAAAGTACGGTTTAATAAGTTGCCAAAATCATTGGCTAAATCGACGTTGATGCGTTCAACGAACTGCTCGGGCGTAAACTGACCGTCGCTTCCAAACACCGTTTCCCGCACAAGGTAGTATCTAACGGCATCGGTGCCGTATTTCTCAATTAATGGGAATGGGTCGATGACATTGCCCTTTGATTTAGACATCTTGCCATCTTTCATCATCAGTAGACCATGAACGAATAGACGGTCGGGTAAGCGAATGCCAAGCGCCATGAGAAACATCGGCCAATAAATCGCGTGGAAGCGCGTGATGTCGGCACCGACAACATGGACGATTTCACTATGTTCGTCTTCCCAAAACTTTTTGAATAAGTCTTCGTCGCTGGATTTATATCCAAGCGCGGTTATATAATTCGTCAAAGCGTCAAGCCATACATAGACGACGTGTTTGGGATCTTCATTTAGGGGGATGCCCCAAGAGAATGACGTTCTAGAAACGCATAGATCTTCGAGCCCGGGTTTGATGAATGTGTTAATCATTTCATTCTTGCGGGATTCGGGAGTGATGAATTTTAGGTTGTCTTCATAGTATTTAACTAATCGATCGACGTATTTCGATGTTTTAAAGAAATACGCTTCTTCGCTAGCGGTATGCACGTCGCGACCACAGTCGGGACAAGCGTGTTTTTCACCCACTTGGGTATCGGTCCAAAACGCTTCGCAGTGCGTACAGTACCAACCTTTATATTGGCCTAGATAGATATCGCCCTGATTGACCATGTGCGTAAATATTTGTTTGACGACATCTTCGTGCCGCTTTTCGGTTGTGCGAATAAAATCATTATTGCTAATATCAAGCGTTTCCCATAAATGCTTAATGCCAACGACGATATCATCGACAAACGTCTGCGGATCTTTGCCTGCAGCAATCGCGTTTTTCTCGATTTTTTCACCGTGTTCATCGGTGCCGGTTAAGAAATAAGTTTCTTTGCCCGTCATTCTTTTGTAACGCGCCCAAACATCGCACAAAGTCGTGCAGTATGCATGGCCGATATGAAGACGGGCTGAGGGGTAATAGATTGGCGTCGTGATGTAAAATTTGTTTTTCATAATATCACCATTATAAATGAAAAAACCGCCATTGGATGGCGGTATCTTCTAACAATTCTTTATTACTTCTTGTTTTGGTCAAGACCGTATTTTTTGTTGAAACGATCGACCCGTCCATCCGCTTGCGTGAACCGTTGTTTGCCGGTGTAAAACGGGTGGCAGTTGTTGCAGGTGTCGACTCTTACTTCTTTAAGAGTTGAACCCGTTTCAAACGTGGTACCGCAGGTGACGCAAGTAACCGTCACTTTTTGGTATTTGGGGTGAATGCCATTTTTCATACGTGTGCTCTCCTTCCGCCTTAAGCATCAAGTGTGCCTAAAGTAAGTTGCGAACACATGGTATCATTTATGATGTCCAATAGCAACAAAAAACAACCATACGGACCAATGGTCGTCAATCATATGCAACGGTGCGTTGCGTGAATGCCGCCTTGGGCTTCGCTATCATGTAAGCGGAGGGAACTGATGATTGATTCGATTCGTGTCGGCGCCAAAATCGCTTCATTAAGAAAAACCGCCAATATGTCGCAAGACCAGTTGGCTGGTGAAATGTTTATCACGCGTCAAGCACTCTCAAAATGGGAGACGGGAGCAGCGGTTCCGCCACTGGAAATGGTTTTAGCGCTCTCGCGCATTCTACATGTGAGCTTCGAAGATATCCTTTGTCTTGATGAAGAAATATCAGTTGATCCGGATAACATTTTTGCCGGACACGCCCGCGAATTCGTCATTACTCAGATCGTTTCCGGTAAACTAGCAGTCGATCTTCCCAGCGTGTTCTATCAATTCTCTCCATCTGAACGGCTTCTGGTTTTACGCGAAATCCGCGAGGGACGCCTCGATGTCGATATTAGCGAACTTGAAAGTCGGCTATCGTTAGCTGAACTAAAATACTTAGGAGGTAATTATAATGATTCTCAAAAAGACGATTAAAGATAATCAAACCGTCTATGTCCCGGTCACTCAGGAAGAGGCCGATGAAGCCAAGAAAAATGGCGAGACCATCATTTATACGGATGAAGACCAAGCTTCTGATCAAAACGACATTAAAGAAGAGAAACATGAGTCAAAGCATCCAGAGTGTGACTCGATTGAAGATGATGTAATCCGAAACGCTAAAAGAACGGCTTTTTTTGCCAAACGATTCGCCGAGCGCCTCAAACGTGATTGGAATCCACACCTTCACAAAATGGGCGCACATCAAAGTTTTTATTTCAATGATGACTCCAACGATTCACTGACGCGCCAATTACTACGCGTTTTGCCGTTCATGGACGAAGATGATATTCATGAAGTCATCGAAAAATATCTATCTGGTGATCCCGTTTATGCCAACCTGAAACTCCCAGCCATCATGCCGTTTCTCGATGAAAAAGATTGCGACGCCGTATTCAAAAAGGCGGTTGAGTCCAAAGAGTTAGGACATTACCTAGTCGCCCTCGCCCCGTTTGTGAGCCAAGCAGCGTTATCGCGTCTGGTCGATCAATTTATTGAAGGGGCTTATCCCGATTTGGACATCGATAGCCTATACCCGTTTTTAGATTCGAAAGATATTAAACGCGCGTTTGAATACTGGTTGAAAAAACAGCCGGCAGGTTCATAAAAGGATATACGGCGCGCACATGATTTCCTTGGTGATGGATAAAGAAATAATATTACGCTAGCGGAAAACATCTTGGCTTGTTACCGGGTTTGTCAAAGCGTCAAATAATTGACGCTCATGACGACCCGGTTTTTCTTTATCAAGCAATTGTTGCAGCTTCATCATGATTTGTTCGTATTGCATCGGTTCGCTCTCAATGTCGCTTAACGGTGAAAAGATAATCCAAGCAAGGCCGGGACACGATAAGTGCACTGATGCTCGCTAATTTTCTCAACACCGTCGTGAAACATAGTTTTCGGTACATTAAGTTAGTCATCTAACAGAATGCTTATCAATAATAATTTACACTTTTTGTACCGTATTTTTTAACATATATAGCATTTTTTATACCTTTGTTTATTATAAAAAACACATTTTATAGACCATTAACATGTTGGTGTTCTTTATTAGCGAATATGGGATGATAAGGAATAATTTAATAAAATGCATGCTTGACACCTACTCCAAATATTAATAGCTACTACATAGAAGAATTGGTAGTCGTATTACGATTGCGGCGAATTAATTAAAAAAGCATTAACGCTGGAAACCATCTTTAACATTGTTTAGTAGTAGAACATCATATTCATTTTCTTCGATCTAATGGGAAAAATAGATTCGGTAACAACATCACTTCCTTAGTCAACTCAGGAGCAAAAATAATCGGGGTAATGCCTAACTTGACTTCGGTATGGATATCTGGGTAGACATATGTCGTTGTCACATAAACGAGTTTGCCTTTAGTTAACCTTGCCGGTAGTGGATAATATTTTGCTTCTGTTACCTCATTAACTAGTGCATGGATCAGCTTACGATCAATTCGAGACGAGCTCCGTTGTTCAAGAAACTCTTCGATCAATCGATATATTTCTTCATATAAAGTCGGGTTGTGTTCGAATTCGGTTTGTGGCGAAAATAGCAACCAGGCCAAATATGGACGTGAGATATCTAAATCGGTATATGTTTTATATAAATACCCATAAGTTATTTGTCCGCTTTTCCATAAGCGTTCCCGCTGGTAATATCCCCGTGACAATGCACCAAGAAGTCGGCCTCTGGTCGTGGCTTTACCGGCCAGCATTTTATAGTCGGTTGGCCCCCATGTGAGCCGAAAGTCGCGTAAGTCGCGGTTGTATTGTTCGATGACTTGATGGTAATTCATGGTTCTATTATGGCAACAAGTGGTTGCTTTTTCATGCTTTTGTCATTTTTTACTATTATTTTTGACAAAAACCAGCAAAATAAGAGCGTACGGGTCCAAGTGCCCGCGTGCGCCTATGATATAATTAACGCACGTTATTAAAATAAGGAGTACATTATGATTTCTAAAACCATCGCGTTAAAGGTGCTAAACATCGCCACCGCGACTGGAGCCGATTTCGCCGAAATCTATCTTGAGGAAACACTCTCGAATTCGATTTCGCTTGAAAACGGACAAGTCGAGGCCAGCTCGAGCAATCTTAGCTACGGCGCTGGCATCCGGTTGCTCAACAAACTGCAAAGTGTCTACGGTTACACTAATGACATTTCGCTCAAAGGCTTATCGGCGCTGGCCGAATCGCTTTCCAAGTCGTTTAAAGGACCGCGCGCCGTCAAGGTCGAAACAATCAAGAAAGTCCGTGTCAAAGATTTACATCCAATCGAACGGCCGCTATATGAGGTTCCGACCGAAGAAAAAATCGCCCTTTTGAAAGATGCTAGCCGCATCATCCAAAGCCATGATTCGCGCATCGTGCGGGTACAAACGGTGATGATGGACAACTTCAAGAAAGTCGTCATCTTCAATTCCAATGGCAAAGAATTCCACGATAAACGAGCCCGTGGTCGCATGGCCATGATTGCTTTAGCGGCTGAAAATGGCAAAATCGAATCGACATTCGAAGGTCCTGGCGCTCAAGCGGGTTTTGAATTTTTCACCCGTGACATCGACTATAAAGCCAAAGCGCTTGAAGTCGCCAAATCGGCGATTAGAATGCTTCACGCCGATGAATGCCCCAGCGGCAAAATGCCGGTCGTCATCGGTAACGGTTTTGGCGGCGTCATCTTCCACGAAGCATGCGGTCACCCGCTTGAAGCAACTTCTGTTGCCAAAAAACTATCAGTATTTACAGATAAAGTTGGACAACAAATCGCTAATCCGGTCGTCACCGCCATCGACGATGGCACGATTCCCAATGCTTGGGGTTCAGGTAACATCGACGATGAGGGCAATCCGACCCAAAAGAACGTTTTGATTAAAGACGGCATTTTGAAACAATATTTGGTCGACGATTTCAACGGACGGCGCATGGGTGTCAAAGGTAATGGCGCGACGCGTCGGCAAAGCTATAAATACGAACCGACATCGCGGATGAGTAACACCTACATCGACGCCGGTAAATCAACGCCAGAAGAAATTATCGCGGCGACGAAATTCGGTTTATACGCTAAATCATTAGGCGGCGGTTCCGTCAATCCTTCGACCGGCGATTTCAACTTCGCGGTCAATGAAGCCTACATGATTAGAGACGGCAAAGTCGCCGAACCCGTCAAAGGCGCGACCTTAATCGGTAATGGCGCCGATATTCTACAAAAAATCGACATGGTCGCTAATGACCTGTTAAGGGCCCAAGGCATGTGCGGTTCCGTCTCGGGCAGCATTCCCGTCGACGTCGGACAACCGACGCTACGCGTGTCTGAAATCACCGTCGGTGGCCGTGGAGGTAGCATCAATGGCTAATTATTCAAAGTATTTCGCTTTAGCGAAAGAAAAAGGCATCGAAGCCTTGGAACTTTACGTTTCCAAAAAATACGCGCTAAGTTTCAGCCTGTTCCATGGCGAAGTCGATTCCTATTCGCTTGAAGACGCCCAATCATTATCAGCCCGTGGCATCTATAAAGGCAAAATCGGTTATGCGACAACCGAAAAACTCGATAAGTCGGCACCCGATTTCGTTGTCAGTCAAGTAATTGATAACGCCAAAGCCGTCGACAAAGACGATCCGGCCATTATTTTCCCGGGCAGCCCAAAATATCGCCGCGCCAATGTGTACAATCCCGACATTCGCAACCTTTCGGTCGATAAAAAACTCGCTAACCTTTATGAAATCGAAAAGAAACTGAAAGACGCCGATCCGCGCATCAGCGAAGTCGAAGCTGTTTCATATTCGGAATCGGATGGCGAAGTCGAACTCATCAATTCATACGGCCTTCGCTTAAAAAGCAAATCTAACTATTTCTATTATTACGCAAGCGTGATGGTCCGCGATGGTGAAGCGACGCGTACCGCTTATAAGATTCATCTATCTAAAGACGTCAACGATTTCGTAATTGACGATTTTGTCAAAGAGATTGTCGATGAAGCACTTGGAAAAATCGGAGCAACTTCGATTCCAAGCAAAAAGTATCCCGTCGTTCTCGCTCCAAGAGTTGCTGCTTCCTTACTTGAAGCCTATCTCAGTGGAGCCTCGGCCGAAGAAGTCCAAAAGAAGTCGTCGCTCCTTGCTGGCAAACTCCATCAACTCGTCGCCAGCAAAAAGCTGACGGTCACCGAATCACCACTTACCAAAAACGCGTTCTTCCGTTATTTCGACGATGAAGGCGTCGCCACATACAACAAACCAATTATTAATAAAGGTATGTTAGAAACGTATTTCTATAATTTGTTGACCGCGCATAAAGACGGTGTTAAAACAACCGGTAACGGTTATCGCGGTGGCGGTGGCAAAATCGGCACTCATTACATCAACGTGTCGGTTAAACCTGGCCGTAAATCACTTGATGAAATCATTGCCAAAGTCAAAGAAGGCGTCCTGATTAAGGAAGTTCAAGGTTTACATTCAGGTTTGAATGCCCAATCCGGCAACTTCTCGCTACAAGCATCTGGATTCCTCATTGAAGGCGGTAAAATTTCACGTCCGGTTAATCTGATCACCGTCGCCGGTAACTTAAAGGATTTATTCCTTGACGTCAGCGAAGTCGGTAACGATTCAGAACTGCAACTATCCTCATTCAACTCACCGAGCATGCTCATTAAAAAATTGGCTATCTCCGGTCAATAATCACAGTAACTTCCAAATGAAAAGCACTTCAACCGAAGTGCTTTTTTCTTAGTTATTTTTCAATGAACAAGATGCCGATGGTGTTGGGGCCGCAGTGGGTGCCGATCACCGATCCGGCCGTACCGATGTAAATCGTCTTTTCGTCGACGCCCATTTCTTTAAGTTTCTTAACCATGTAGTCAACGCTATCGTCGGCAAATGCGTGAGTAACCATCACGCGGCCGGTATCAACGTTATCCGGTCCGATGCGATAAAATTCGGCTAGCATTTCATCCAGCGCTTTGACCATCTTGCCTTTAGGCGTTTTATAGACGCTTAATTTGCCTTCACTGACTTTGATGATCGGATGGGCGCGCAGCATCGTGCCTAGGAAGTATTTGCCGCCGCTGACACGACCGCCGCGATATAAGAATTCAAGGTTTTCAACAGCAAAATACGTGTTCATCTTTTTAGCTAAACGTTCAAGTTCGTCACCGATTTCATCAAGCGTTTTGCCCATCTCGCGAAGTTCGCCCGCCCGCATTAAAAGAAGGCCGGTGGCCGAAGATAGATTCATGGAATCGACCAATCTAATGTTGCCTCTCCCCAGTTCTTGGGCCGCCATCGTCGCGGCACTGAACGTCAGTGACAGTTCTTTGCCAATGCCGACGAATAAAATATCGTAACCTTCGTCGACATATTTGGTAAATACTTCTTGAAATACCGCGGGTGACACTGCCGACGTCTTGGGAAATTCTTTGGTCTTTTCGACGCGGTCATATAGTTGCTTCAACGTAATTTCGAAAATGTCTTCATACGATTTTTCGCCAAAGTTAACAAGTAACGGAACGACGTGGATGTCATATTGCTTATATGTCTCCATTTTCAGGTCGGACGTCGAATCCGTAATGATTTTAATTTTGTTCATGGACGAACCCCCATATGATGAAATTAAATCAAAAATTGACCTTGGTTGCAACTTGATACCCGTTATTGTTGCCCTAACGTTATTTAAATGTAAGATATTATTAGATATTGCTCGGTAATCGAGTCATAAAAGGAGATTACATGAAAAAATTTCTCAGTGAGTTCAAAGGTTTCATCATGAAAGGCAACGTGCTTGATTTAGCCGTTGGCGTCATCATCGGCGCCGCCTTCCAAAAAGTTGTCAGTAGCTTAGTCAACGACATATTAATGCCGCTGATTTCGGTGCTTGTGCAAGCCGACATCAAACAGTGGTATTTCACCCTAAAGCCCGGTACACCAAATAATCCGGCCGAAAGCGCCGATTCGTTTTTACCGCCTAGCGGTTGGGAGGTTGCCCCGATTCGTTTGACATACGGCAACTTCATCCAAACAATCATTGATTTCTTAATCATCGGACTCGTTTTATTCGTAATCGTCAAAGTTGCGCTTGCCAGTGAAAAACTGCGGGCGAAAGCCGTGGCCGAACTAGCCGAAAAACAAAAGGAAGAAACAAAATAAATCAAATTAAAAACCCTTAGCTTATTTCACTAAGGGTTTTTGCTTGCCTCAATATTCGAATGTCCAATCGGGATGCGTTTGCTTAACCTTTTCTAACGCCCGTTCAAATAGGCGTTGTTCGACTTCTTTACGACCTGGTTCGACGGAGCGCTTCAGTGCGCCGTTTTTTCGTTCAAGCACATAGACGCATTCACTTTGACTATCTTCAACCGTTCCGGCTACGAGTAGATAAGCGCGCAATGATTCCATCGATAAATCGCCAGCGAGAAATTTCTTCTGCCGCGAATTTAAATTATTGTTATAAAATTCGGCTCCTTCTTCTTTCGATGAGTTGAGTAGCCGAATATAGATTTTCTGTGAAAAGACGCGTCCGTTAGTCACATCGTTGAGTTTGTCGGGTTGGGCGATGATGTTATCAAGTAATGCTTCGGCTTCGTCGAATTTGTCTTCTGCCAAAAGTTCATAAACGCGATATAAATTGACTTGCGCCGTCAGGGTCGTGATTTCGGTAAACGTCTTGATATTGTCTGGATGTTGACCTTCGCTATAAAGCCGTTCGATGCGCATTAATTCGTTATAGGCTTCGACGTTGATGCCCTTTGATATTAGCGCCAGTCGATAGCCATCGTTCATCGTGTCGAGTTTCAATGGCACGACGTTATAAAGCATCAACATGCCGCCGATGGCAATCATGATGATAATCGTGTAGCGAATCCATAAGTCTTCGGGTATCAGCGCGTAAGCAATCATTCCGGCGACGAATTCCAACATGAAAAACACAAGGCCGAACCACAAATTGGGATATGGCGTGGCTTTGGCTCTTTTAGGCGTGATTTTCGTTTCGCCAGTCAAACCATCAAAGCCGCGGATACCAAATTTCCAGCGTCCTTCATGTTTATAAAAACAAAAGCCGAGCATGTTGACTGATAAAATGTCATAACCACCGAGTTTGGCTCCGATGACATGGCCCAGTTCTAACAACACCACATTAAGTAAGAAACCGGCGAATATCGATCCAAGCGCAAACCCGTATTGGGCGGCACCGTAAATATTCGTCATCTCAAATGAGGGAGCGATTACTTGTAAGCCAACAAAAAGCGCAATGACAATCATCACTGCGTAGACAATCAAACTATAAACATCTTCTTTGCGCATACTTACTCCTTAACGGCAGGATTCATAAATCGCCTTAGCGACATCCTGGTCCAGTGGTTTGACAAAGTGATCAACCACACGTGTACCACCTTTTGTCAGTTTTTGAACCATCCATTCGATATCGGGATTTTCGATTCCGAGCTCCGTAAGAGTAAGGGGCATACCTAAACTACCAAAAAACGCTTTTAACTTCAAGATGCCAGTTCGGGCGTTTTCCAATTTATCGCTTAAATGCACATCCATGACTTTTCGGGCAAAGCGGTCAAATTTCTCAACGTCGAACGCATAATAGTATAGCGCCCACGCCGGGAAGAGGACCGAAAGACCAGCGCCATGGAGCACATCTGGATATAAACCGCTGACGACGTGCTCTAGCATATGGACGGGCATCGCTACTGGTTTACCAATACTCGTTAGTCCGTTATGAGCCCATGAGCTAGCGACCATGAGCGTGGCGCGAGCGTCGTAATTTTCCGGTTCTTTTAAAGCGATTGGTCCAGCTTCCATTACTGCGCGTAGCAATGATTCGGCCATATAATCGGCAAACTCGAGTGGGGCCGAGGGCATAAAATATCTTTCAAGCGTATGCATCATCATATCGACGACGCCAATCGCTGTTTGATATTTGGAAACCGTATAAGTCAGTTCTGGATTCATAATTGAAAATAACGGTTGATTTAAATGACTGTTAAACCCTTGTTTCGTTTTGGTATTAGGTTCGGTAACAACAGCTGAAGTCGACATTTCGCTACCAGCAGCGGCAATCGTTAAAATAACACCGACCGGCAAACCTTTTTCGGGAATATGCTTTCTGGTTCCTAAATCAAATGGATCGCCCTCGTAGTAAAACGAAGCCGCGGCGTATTTAGCCGAGTCGATGGCCGAGCCACCACCAATGGCGATAATTGCCTCAACTTGTTGGTCGCGCGCCAATTGACGAAGTTCGCGAACAAGACCGATTTCCGGATTTGGCTTTGCTCCTCCAAGTTCACATATTTCAATACCAGCTTCCATCAATGATTTTTTGACGCGGTCAAGTAACCCGGTTTTGACGACCGATCCTTGTCCATAATGGAGTAAAACTTTCTTAAGACCAAACGAAGCGACGATTTCGCCAGTGCGTTTTTCAGTGTCTTTACCGAAAAAGACCTTGGTTTTGAGACTGAATTCAAATGGTATCATGGTGAACTCCCTTATCAATGAAGTTTAAATAATCGCCTAGATGCAGCGATAATTTGTCAACGATGTCGGCTAATGGCTCATTCATGCCTTCACTAATCCAGTTAAGCAAAACGGCGTTAAGTGCCGCGCTATAAAACTGCGCTAACCGCTTTCTGGTGTCGGCATCAATCTTGTCGCTCACATCGCGGTTTTCAATTTCTTTAAGGTGAAAGCCATAGAGACGGTTCGATAAAAATTCGATGAGCAAATCACGACCAGCGCTTAAATATGTTTGTTTGACAAATGTCTTATTGTTCAAACAGTAGCGGCCAATTTTCATTAAAGCCTCAGGCCACGCTTTGACCTTCTCAAGTCCGTCGATATCTTCGTGAAGATAAATCCAAGTCAATAAGTCATAGATGTCATGAAAGTGATAATAAAACGTTTGCCGCGTCACGCCGCATGCTTGGGTTAGCGTCTTGACGTTGATCGTTTCTAGCGTCTGGAACGCCATCATTTTTTTAAGTGCTTTGGCCAGGATGTACTCTTTGGTCATAATTTGATTAGGGCTTTGGCAATGCGGGCTCCAACCCGAGCGTTATTAAGAATCAGCGCAATATTGCTTTCTAGTGAAGCGCCCTTTGTCAATTCGCCAACGCGCCGTAGTAAAAACGGCGTTACTTCATACCCGGCGACATGTTGTTGTTTGGCTTCCTCTAAGGCTTGTTCAATTGCCTTATCCATGATAGCGGCATCAAGCGCGTATTGCCTAGGAATCGGTACCGTAATCAAAACAGCACCTTTGAGTTGATGCGCTCTTTTGGTGTGGATGATGCGCGCGGCGTCTACTTCATCTTTTAAAGCGTAGTCGAGAGAAAGTCCGCTATCGGGAACATAAAACGCCGGTAATTTATCAGTTTGAAAACCATAGACAGGGACGCCTTTGGTTTCTAAGTATTGCAATGTTTTCGGTAAATCAAGAATCGCTTTGGCACCGGCGCACACGACCGTGACATCGGTTCTCGCTAATTCTTCAAGGTCGGCGGATACATCCATCGTTTCTTCGACATAGCGATGCACGCCGCCGATGCCCCCCGTAACAAAAACTTCAATGCCAGCTTGCTCGGCTAAGATCATCGTCGTGGCTACAGTCGTCGCCCCCCATAACTTGTGCGCATATATTAGGGGCAAATCGCGACGCGACGCTTTTTTGATGTCGGTGCGTTGACCAAATGCTTCGATTTGCTGTTCGCTCATGCCGATGATGCCATCGCCATCGATGATGCCGATGGTCGCCGGCACGGCCCCCATCTCGCGTACGGCCGCTTCAACAAGGAGCGCCGTCTTAACGTTATCGGGATAGGGCATACCATGAGAAATAATCGTTGATTCAAGGGCAACGACCGGTTTGTTTTCTGCTAGTGCTTTCTGGATGTGGGGTGCGATTTTTAGCATATTATTCCGTCCTTAAGGCCACGACTGGGTCTTTGTTGCTAGCGATACGGCTTGGTAATAAACCAGAGAATAACGTCAATCCAATACTAATCAATATTAAGGTTAAACCATGGAACGGATTTAGCGCGGCGATATTCGATAATCCCTGACCGGGGAATGCCGCGTTTAAAATCAAATTAATGGGAATCGTTAATAATAGTGTCACGGCGATACCAATTACCCCGGCAGTAAAGCCAATGATGACTGTTTCCGCTTCGAATAACCTGGCAATGTCTTTTTTTCGAGCGCCAATCGCGCGCAAGACGCCAATCTCCTTCGTTCTTTCAATGACCGATACATAGGTGATAATGCCAATCATGACGCTGGAGACGACGAGTGAAATGCCGGCGAACACCACGAGCACGATGGAAATGACATCAATCATCGTGCCAATTGAGGCCGTCAGTGTTTCCGCTAAATCGGTATAGTAAATATGTTGCTCCTCCGGTTTATCATCATTCCAATCATCAAGGTAGTTAACGATTGTTTTCTTATCGGCAAAACTGCGTGGGAAAATCGAGATGCCGGCCACCAGTGATAGGTTGATGGGCGTAGCACTTGATAGTTGTGCTAGCGCAGTCACTATCAGTGGGTTTTGGGCCAAATCCGTCCCTAAAGCTTTGGCGTGGTTAATATAATCAAGCGGCGAAGATTCGACGCCATCGTGCCTAGTACTATAAAAATGCGGCACGGTAACGATATTACCGCCGATGTCGACAGCTTCGAGATAGAAATTGTTAAAGTGGTCAAGTGCGATTTGCGATGCTTTGTTTTCCGCTAGCATCTCGGTTGCCAATTCCGGCAAATAACCAAGCCCCGTTGCCATTAATCGTGAGCCGGTTTCGTCTTTAGGCCGCAAGATACCAGTAATCGTAATCGTACGTCCGATCTCATCGTCATCGTAAAGCGCCGTCAATTCCGTGGTGTTGGGGCGTCGATACATCCGCATTTCCTTTTCGCCACTGAGCGCATCGGTGACCGTGATGGAGGTATCGGGATTGTAAATATAGTACTCGTCATTGTTAAATAGCCGTACTTGTCGGCCGATAATGCTATCAAAAGGTAGGGCCGTACTCGTCGTATCGGCGCTATTAATAATGCCGAGGTTTTGGAGCACGTCACGATCGACGCGGTTATATTGATCGACGATTAAGACGACTTCATCGGTCGTTTCTGGATATTTTCCGGGAGTGGTCGTACCAATTAAATCGTAGTATTCGCGCACGAACGTTTCATCACCCAGCAGTTCATGCCAGGATGACGTCGATAGGTTGGAAAGCGTCGAAAAGAAACCGCCACCATCGTCGCGCCACAGCGATACATTTCCGGCGGGACTCTTTACGGCAAGATTCATGCCAACGGTGTAGCGATAACTAATGCTGTTGACAGCGTTTAAATCTCCCAATCCTTCGATGTATTCAAAATATTCGGGCGTCCAGTTGTTCACATGTCCCGTCACAAATTGTTGATCATAAACGACGATGTTTTCATCTTCAGGTAATAACGGCAAGGTAATCGTGCGATCGGGAGGCGCAAAGTTAAATGACACCGAGTTAACCGTAATTGGAAATCCCGATAGTGTCGACATTTCCATACGGTGGATGTAGTTGGTAAATCCATTAGATACCGCCAACACGAGCGCAACTCCGATGATGCCGATGCTGCCGGCGACCGCCGTCATGATCGTGCGGCCTTTTTTTGTTAGCAAATTGTTAAAACTAATGTGCAAGGCAGTTAAAAAACTCATCGATGTCTTCTTGCCGACTTCATCGCCAAGTATTTCATGCGGCTTGACGCTTGAGACGTTGGCGGAATCGGATATTACAAGGCCGTCTTTGAGTTTAATGATACGCGTAGCATATTTTTCAGCCAGTTCCCGATTGTGGGTCACCATGATTACAAGTCGCTTTTTGGCGATTTCCTTGAGCATGTCTAAAATCGTTACCGAGGTAACACTATCAAGCGCACCGGTTGGTTCGTCAGCTAGAAGGATGTCGGGTTTGTTAACCATCGACCGGGCGATGGCGACCCGTTGCATTTCACCACCGGACAATTGATTCGGTTTTTTGTACAGTTTATCGCCAAGTCCGACGTCTTCGAGCACTTTAGTGGCTCGAGCACGCCGCTCCGCTAAACTGACACCTGAAAGCGTCATCGAAAGTTCGACGTTTTGTAACACGTTTAGATGCATGATCAAGTTATATGTTTGAAACACGAACCCGACGCGATGGTTGCGATAACTGTCCCAATCGCGGTCTTTGAAATTTTTGGTCGACAATCCTTCGATAATTAAATCGCCCGAGGTGTATTGGTCGAGGCCCCCGATTAAATTTAGCAATGTCGTCTTGCCACATCCCGATGGTCCCAAGATCGCGACGAATTCTTTTTCTTGGAACGTCAAATCGACGCCTTTAAGCACTTCCAGCGGTCGTTTTCCGACGATATATTCTTTTTTGATATTGCGAAGTTCTAACATTTTATTTTTTCCTATTAGCAAAAACCTATTATACAATAATAGGTCTTGATTTTCAGTTTTTGAGCTTAATCAGCTTAAATTTGCCCAAAAAACTTGGGATGAGTGTTCTGATACAATCAAGCCATCAACAATTGAAATCTCGTAATGGAGATCCATTTCATAAACGTCTTTAGGTTCACTCGAAACGTGTTGGTCAATGTGAAGATCAAATGCAATTGTCGTCATTTGTTCTGTTTTCTCGCCAGTAATCGAATAAGAGTAATACGGACTGTAAGTCTCACTTTCGGGATCGGTAAACTGACTGTATTCTTCATATCGGCGCTGGAGGAAGCGTTTCATGCGTGCGCCACCACCAAGGCCAAGCGCTGCTTGATAATTACCTGCGACGCGCGTACTGGTCCGTTTGTAATCACGGGCGCTCGTGCTACCCGAAGGGAACGTTTCATCGCGCATTTCATAAATCAAAAATCCGGTCGCTCGAATTTGTTCAACCAGCGTATATTCGTGATTGAATCCGTCTTGATAATAAATGATGCCTGATCCGGTTCCGTGAACAATCGCATCGTCATAGCGGACCAGTTGTTTTGTTTCGATTTTATGAGAGTTGTTATAGCCATTATAAGCGTCGTTTAAGAAATCATTGTGCAAAATCGTTTCATAATAGGTCGTCGTCTGTTTGTTGATATAGTCGTCGTTTCCATCAAGCACGGAGAGCAATGCATCTATTTGCGTGTCTGATAGTTCGCCCAAACTCAAGCCAGCGATGGTGTCACTGAGGATTGAATCGAACGATCTAAAAGTAATAAGTTCATCGCTATAATCAATGGGCTCGAGGGTACTTGAAGTTTGTTCCTCGTCAACCTCTGGTCGATAATGCGGCACCACCGTCGTGTCTTCAGGATAGTTTCTTGGATTGAGTAGTGTTCCATCAAACATGCCCTCATCGACGTGTTCGAATTCGCGTTCAACCCGATACTCTGCGAGTTTTCGCTTCGTGCCGAAAATGGGGTTGAAATCAAAGTCCGGGCTTGAATAACTAGGATTTGACGAAGGGTAGACGCTATAACTTGAGGTGTCGCAAGCAACAAGAAAAGGGGCGACCATCAGTATGATTCCAAATTTTTTAACGATGTTTTTATTCATAATACTTTGCAAAAACGCCCTATTTTTGTTCGCGTTTCTTTTTGAAGTACCCACTCAAAATTGCTTTGCATTCTTGCGATAAAATACCAGATGTGACTTTGGGATAGTGGTTGAGGTTTTTTTGTTCATACAAATTATAAGATGAACCGAGTGCGCCACCTTTAGGATCGGTTGCGCCGAATACTACCTCGTCAAGTCGTGACCAAACGATAGCGCCGGCGCACATCGAGCACGGTTCGATTGTCACGTAAATGCGAGCATCGGGCATTCGCCACGATCCGAGTTTCTTAGCTGCTTTTCGCAAAGCGATGATTTCCGCGTGACCAGTCGGGTCATTCGTCGTTTCCCGTTTATTGTGGCCACGCGCAATAACGCGGCCGTCGCTGACGATGACGGCGCCAATCGGCACCTCGTCAAGCTGCTCGGCTTTGCGAGCTTCGGCCAAGGCCAGTTTCATGAAATGTTCGTGCGTTAATTGTTTCATTAAACAAAGAAACCACCGCACATGAGCGAGATGTTTAAGGCTGCTGCGTTTCCGTCCTGACCTGGTTCGCACTCATCTCATCGCGATGGCATAGAAATTATATCACATTTGCTTTTTTTATAAATATGCGAGCACTGGCGACCAAGCGCACACTAAATCATCTAGCCGCATGCGCGCGTTTGCTGGGCTCGTCGATGGTAGAATCGTTCGCTGCTCCCTAAATTGTGGAAACCATTTGTCAAACAAACGACCTGCCGTTAACCCGTTGATAAAAATATGGCGGATTTGATACTTATTCACCAATTGTTCAATCGCGGCGACATGGACATCCCTAATCGAAGCATCGCTTGATCCGGTGATGGTGCACGAAAAGATTACGTCGTATATCCCAATGTGATGACTTAATAAAATAGTCCGCCTCATCAAAGCATCTCCGGATATGTGCGTGCCTAGCAGGTGTTCAAGCACATCGTAAAAACGGTTGTTTGGATTACCATAATAGTAACCGGCGGCAACCGCTTTGACTGATGGAAAGCTTCCAAGTATTAAGATGCGGCTCGCTTCATCAATCCAAGGTTCAAATGGTTGGATGATGTTTCTAAGTCGCGCCATGTTACTTTTTAATGATGTCAACCCCGATAAATGGCCGGAGTGCTTCCGGAACGATAACCGAGCCATCGGCTTGTTGGAATTGTTCCAAAATGGCTGGGATTAGCCGTGATGTGGCTAGGCCTGATGCGTTTAGTGTATGGGCAAAGTGAATTTTGCCGGATGCGTCGCGATACCGAATCATGCCACGTCGCGCCTGATAGTCACGGGCGTTAGAAGCGCTGCTGACTTCTTTATAGATGCCCATCGAGGGAATGTATACTTCGATGTCGATCGTTCGCGCCATTGAATGCGAACAATCACCGGCGGCCAGTTTTGATACTTGGAAATGGAGTCCGAGTTTCTTTACGAGCGAAATCGCTTTTTCGACAAGCTCGTCAAAGCCTTGGTCGGAACCGGTATCGGTCGTGTATTGAACGAGCTCAACTTTATTGAATTGATAGCCTCTAATCATCCCGCGTTCTTCCGATCGATAACTACCGGCTTCGCAACGATAACAAGGCGTATAGGCAAAATACTTCTTGGGCAAATCGGCTTCGAGCATGATTTCTTGGCGATGAATGTTGACTAGCGCTGTTTCCGCGGTCGGTAGCAGAAACCGTTTCGGTTCGACGCCGTCTAACCAAAACACGTCATTTTTGAATTTGGGAAATTGGCCGGCGGTGAATCCCGATTCGTCATTTAGCAAGTGTGGTGGCAAAATGAACTCATAACCGTCTTTTAAATGTTCGGCAATAAAGAAGTTAATCAGCGCCCATTCAAGCCGCGCGCCAATGCCGGTATAAATCCAGGTGCCGGCGCCTGAAATTTTGGCGGCTCGTGCGTAATCGATTACTTTAAGTGAGGTTGCTAATTCGACGTGATCTTTAATCTTAAAATCAAACGCTGGTTTTTGGCCAAACGTCATGATGACTTCGTTATGTTCTTTCCCACCTTCTTTTAAGTCGGGGTCGGGGATATTGGGAAGCGCATGTAATTGTTCGTTAATGTCCGCTTCCAAGATTTTTAAATTGGTTTCATCGGCAACAATCGAAGCGTTAAGTTGTTTGACTTTGGCAAAAAGCGGCATCACGTCTTGACCAGCTTTTTTTAATTTGGGTACTTCGGCCGATAATTTGTTCACTTCGGCTTTGACTTGCTCAATTTTAAAAAGCAACGCTCTTTTGTTAGTGATTTTGGCAATCAAGGGCGTTAAATCAACGTCCCAGCCTTTGCGGCGTAGCAACTCTTCAATGACGTGTGGTTCTTTTTCAATTCGGGTGATGTCTAGCATATTCAATCCTCGTTTTCTAAGCATTAGCCCGCTTGAGCAGCCAATGCTTCATAGGCATATTTCAGTTTGGGGGCGATCGTTTCCAAATCTACTTCGAGCGCTTTTTGATAGGCTAACTCAATTGTACTCGCAAGTTTTCCGTCAAGGAATGCCTCCAGTGTTTTTTCAAGTTCGTAGTTGCTTCTGGCGATGTATCCGGTCGCTTTGTGTGCAACTAATTCCGGGAATATCGCTTCTTGCCGGGCAATGATTTGGCACTTGCTCATCATCGGGTCGAGCACGGAAACGGTTCCTGATGGATAATGGCTCGGTAACATGAACACGGTAGCATTTAATAGCGCCGAACGGTAGACATCCTCGTGAACGGTTTTCTTTAGATGGACGTTTGCAGGCGCATGGTGATATTCTTTTTTGAAAAACCAAAATGATAACAAATTCGGCTGTGGTCCAAAATAATAGAAATCGACATTGGGAAACTTGCGGGCGATTTCAATAAAATCGGGTAAGCCGCTTTCTTTGGAATAAGGTCCGTTAGCAATGACTAGCGGGCGCCGGACATCGTAGTCGAAATAGCGTGGAAAGATACCTTTTTCAAGTGCGTGTTCGCGATTAAACCTTCCCTTGATAACGCCTTCGGACAATACTTCGATTGGCGCGGTAATGCCCAGCGATAGCAAAATTTCTTTACCCGATTGCGTCGGTACGATAATAAGTGACGCCAGCTGAAGGACGGCTTTATCGCGCTGAAGTATGTCCCATTTATTTTCGCGTTTAATTAGTAATCTGGCGTCGGGATCATTTTCTGACATCAATGCCGAGATAATAATTGGCACTTTCCGAAGGTGGGTGTTCTTAATGAATTTATAAGCTTTGGTGCTGACGAAATGGGCAACTTGATAAGACTCCAAAGGATCGGTCGTAAAATCAATCCCGGCGAGGCGACATGCCTCGTACAAGTTTTTAACGACGCGCTTTCCCTCGTAATTATGGGTATCGCGACTTTGAGGCTGGAAATAAACCAAGACGCGCATAGCAGATACTATTCTTCTCCGTCGATGTATTCTTCTTCATCGCTCGGAGCGACGACGGCAATCGCGGACACGTGTTGGTCGGGATCAATCCGAATGACTTTGACGCCTTGGGTGGCGCGACTGGAAATCTTGACCTGTGTCAGTGAAGTGCGCAACACGATGCCAACATTGGAAATAACGAGCAAGTCTTCGTCGCCATTGACGGCGCGCATGGCCACGATCGTGCCGTTGCGCTCGGTGGCGTTAATCGTTAAGACGCCTTTTGCGCCCCGCTTCGTGAGACGATAATCGTCGGCGGGTGACATTTTGCCATACCCCTTATCGGTCAGCACGAGAATGTATTTGCCTTCTGAAGATGTGGTTACGCCGACAACTTTGCCGCCATCAACGTTCATGCCGATGACGCCCGAGGTGTTGCGTCCCATGTCACGAGCGTCTGATTCGTGGAATTTGACCATTTTGCCATTGCTTGAAGCAATGCCAATCAAGGTATTGCCGTCAGTATGTTTGACATCGAGTAATTCATCACCTTCACGTAGCGCGACGGCGATTTTACCCGTTTGGCGAATCGACGCGAATTCGGTGATTGCCGTCCGTTTAATCAAACCTTTGCTAGTGATGAACACGAGATAGTGCTCCTCTAAATATTCATCAATCGGGAGCGCGGCCATGATTTTTTCGTCTTTGTCCAAATTCAGCAAATTGACGATTGGCAATCCTTTGGCCGTCCGTGAATATTCGGGTACTTGATAGCCGCGGATGCGGTACACTTTGCCGAAATTGCTGAAAAACAGCAAATCGGTATGCGTGTTGGCATGGAGTAAAAATGACACGATGTCATTATCGTTAGTGGCCATGCCTTTGACACCTTTACCGCCTCGTTTTTGAATCTTAAACGTGTCGGGAGCCATCCGTTTGACGTATCCATTGACCGTCAAAGTGACGACGATGTCGCTTTGGGGGATTAAATCCTCATCGTCAATCGTTGAGATGTCGTTGCTGATTTCGGTAACGCGTTGTCCGCCGAACTTGTCAGAAATTTCGCTAAGTTCGCCAAGGATGGCCTCAATTACCAAAGCGCGATTGCCAAGCAATGCGTGATACGATTTAATCTTGCCTTCCAATTCACCCTTCTCTTCTTGAAGTTTGATTTTTTCCATGCCGGTAAGGCGACGTAGTGGCATATCGACGATTTCTCGCGTTTGTTTATCGCTTAATCCAAAGCGTTCGGCCAGTGCGTTTCTGGCGGCATCGACCGTTTCCGAGCGACGGATAATCGCCACGACTTCGTCAATATTATCGATGGCAATCAAATATCCATCGACGATATGGGCGCGATCTTCGGCTTTTTTGAGCAAATAACGCGTCCGGCGTTCGATGACTTGGACTTGATGGTCAAGATAATGACGCAGCAAGTCTTTAAGTGGCATGACTTTGGGCTCACCGTTGACAAGCGCGAGATTGATAATGCCAAAATTGACTTGCATTTGCGTGTTTTTGTAAAGTTGGTTCAAAATTACGTCAGCAATGACGTCGCGCCGCAGCTCGATGACGACGCGGATGCCGTCTTTGTTCGATTCGTCGCGAATGTCGGTAATGCCTTCGATAATTTTATCTTTAACAAGTTGGGCGATCGCCTCAATCATCGAAGCTTTGTTGACTTGGTATGGTATCTCGCTAACGATGATTTGCTTTTTGCCATTGTCTTTTTCAACGATTTCGGTCCGTGACCGAATCGTGATTGAACCCGTCCCCGTTTCATAGGCTTGGCGAATGCCGCCTTTTCCTAAAATATAGCCTCCAGTTGGGAAGTCGGGTCCGGATATATGTTCGCTCATGAGCTCGAGGACACTGATGTCGGGGTTGGCACTATAAGCCTTGATGGCGCTGACGACTTCTTTCAGATTGTGGGGTGGCATGTTGGTGGCCATGCCCACGGCAATGCCAGAACTGCCGTTAACAAGCAGGTTGGGGAATCGTGCGGGTAAAACAACCGGTTCTTTTTCGGTGCCGTCGTAGTTATCGGCGAAATCGACGGTGTCGCTATTAATGTCGCGCACCATTTCCATCGCCATTTTAGCCATTCTGGCTTCGGTATAACGCATCGCCGCCGCTTCATCGCCGTCGACGCTTCCGAAGTTACCGTGACCGTCTACGAGCGGATAGCGCATCGAAAACGGTTGTGCCAGACGGACGAGCGTTGAATAAATCGCTTGATCGCCATGAGGGTGATATTTACCCATGACGTCACCGACGATACGTGCGCATTTCTTGTATGGCTTGTCGGGTTGCATCCCCAATTCGTTCATGCCATAGATAATGCGGCGGTGGACGGGTTTCAAACCATCGCGCACATCGGGTATCGCCCGTGAGACGATGACCGACATCGAATAATCAAGAAAGGCGCTTCTTACTTCTTTGGAAATATCGACATCGACCATCCCCGCGGCAATACCTGCTTGGACGGCTTCGGTTTCAATTCCATCAGTTTTTTTAATATCATCAGCCATAACCTTTCCTCCTTAAATATCCAGGTTTTTGACGAATTTAGCATTTTCATCAATAAACCGTTTGCGCGGCTCGACGTTTTCGCCCATCAAACTGGCGAAGACATCGTCGGCTTCAATCGCGTCATTCAGCGTGACGCGTAGCATTTTGCGGCGTTCGGGATCCATGGTTGTTTCCCATAATTGCTCGGCATCCATTTCGCCCAAACCTTTATAGCGTTGGAACGGATAACCATCTTGTAGTTCTAGTTGTTTTTTCAAATTGGCGAGTTGGTCGTCGCTATAGCAGTAATAGCTCTTGCCCCGGTATTCGATTTTGTATAACGGGGGCTGAGCGATATAAACGTATCCTTGTTCAATCAGTTCGCGCATAAACCGGTAGAAGAACGTCAATAACAAGACGCGGATGTGGCTGCCGTCAACGTCAGCATCAGTCATGATCACGATTTTGTGATAACGGATTTTAGCGATGTCGAATTCAGGATCCATGCCGGCGCCAATCGCGGTAATCATGTTGCCGATTTCAGCGTTAGCAAAAATGCGTTTAAGTTGTGCTTTTTGAACGTTCAGGATTTTACCACGTAGTGGTAAGATAGCCTGAGTTTCCCGGTCGCGTCCGTTTTTGGCGGAACCGCCGGCAGAGTTACCTTCGACGATGTAGAGTTCGCATTTTGATGGGTCTTTGCTCGAGCAATCGGCCAGTTTTCCTGGGAGCGTCGTAATATCGAGCGCGCCTTTACGGCGAATGTTTTCCTTAGCGTTACGCGAAGCGATGCGCGCTTCCGCGGCTAGCGAAATTTTGTCGAGGATGATTTTGGAAATTTTTGGGTTTTCCAACAAATATCGCGCCAACTGCTCGCCGACGACGCTAGAAACGATACCTCTAACCTCGGAGTTGCCAAGTTTCGTTTTAGTTTGACCTTCATATTGTGGGTTAGGGTGTTTGACCGAGACGATGGCCGTCAAGCCTTCGCGGATGTCATCTCCCGTAAAGTTTTCTTCGTTTTCCTTAAGGAATTTATTGTCTTTGGCATAGGCGTTGATGACACGAGTCATCGCCATGCGGAAGCCTTCTTCGTGGGTGCCGCCTTCGTGGGTATGGATGTTGTTGGTAAACGAGTAAACATTGGGTGAATATCCATCGTTATATTGCATCGCCACTTCAACGAAAATATCGCTTTCGCGCCCTTCGCAGTAAATGACTTCGTCAAATATCGGTTCTTTGTTTTTGTTGATATATTCAACGTATTCGGAGATGCCTCCGTGATATTGGAACGTTTCCGCTTGAATTGCTTCATAGCGGAAATCGGTGATCACGATTTTGATGCCGCGGTTTAAAAACGCCATTTGTTTTAGACGATCGCGGATCGTCTCGTAACTAAATTCGATTGATTCGGTAAAAATCGTGGCGTCGGGTTTAAAAGTTACCGTTGTTCCTTGGCGATCCGTCGGTCCGACGATGCGGATGGGATTCAAGCATTTACCGCCTTGTTCGAACCGTATAAAGTGTTCGATGTTATCGCGGTAAACATGGACTTCCAACCATTCGCTTAGCGCATTGACGACCGAAGCGCCGACCCCGTGAAGACCACCGGCGACTTTATAACCGCCACCTTCGCCAAATTTTCCGCCGGCATGCAAAATCGTATAAACGGTTTCCAGCGCCGATTTGCCGGTCTTGGGGACGATGTCGGTGGGAATGCCCCGCCCATTGTCAGAGACGGTGACGGTGTTCCCCGGATTAATTGAAACCTCGATGGTGTCGCAATATCCGGCTAACGCTTCGTCAATCGCGTTATCGACGATTTCCCAAACAAGATGGTGCAAACCTGGCGCGGATGTCGTGCCGATGTACATGCCCGGACGTTTTCTAACAGCCTCGAGACCTTCGAGCACTTGAATGTTGCTCGCCGTATATTGCTTGTCGGCTCGCTCGAGTTCTTTTTCGCGTTCAAGATCGCGTCTTTGTTTCTCTTTCAGTGTTTCTTTAAATTCCATGGGCACTTCTCCTTTGCGCTTTTTGGTGACCGACGTCATAGACGACGCCGTAATTTTTGTTGTATTTAGTCGTGGTAATGAATACTTGATCGAATTTGGTCAGAAATTGCAGTAAGCGTTCTTGCGAAGGGGGATCGAGTTCAGACAAGACGTCATCAAGCACGATGATGGGGCGGTCTTCTTTGGCTTCGATAATGAAGTAGGGACTAAGTTTTAGGGCGATTGCCAGCAAGCGGTTTTCCCCTTGTGATCCAAAGTCGGCGATGTCGCTATTATCAAGCTCGATGCGGAAGTCCTCGCGATGGATGCCAATGTTTGTCAGTTTGCGGCGGATGTCGATGTCTTTTGCCTTTTCATATAACGCCAACGCATCTTGTGTGAATTCATAGGAAGGTTTGACATAGGGACGATAGTGAAGTTTGATGCCCATGGGCGCCAATTTGATCGATTTGACGATTTTTTCAATCACGCCATTAATTTTTTCAAGGTAGGCCGCCCGTCCAACAACTAACGGCAATGATGCTTCGACCAATTGCTTGGTAACCACATCCAATTGCGTGTGATTAACGTGGTCTTGTTTTAAGATTTCATTTCTTTCCTTCAATATCTTTTCATATCGCGCCAAGGCGTCAAGATATCCTGGTTCTTGCTTTATTAGGGCAATGTCGAGGAATTGCCGCCTGGCTCTCGGCAAGTCTTCAAATAGCAAGACATCGCGCGGTTCAAACACTAAGACGTTTACAAGTTCCGATAGTTCCGACAGGCGCGCAATCGATTTGTCGTTAACCAATATTTTTTTACCGGTGGGACTCAATCCAATGGCGATTTTCCTAGTGCGCGCTCCCGCGCGAATCGTCGCCCTGATCGCGCCGAACGCACTTCCTCGCCGTAACAGTAATTCATCTTTCGACGTTCGAAACGAACGAGCTAATGACAAGAAGTGAATCGCTTCGACGATGTTGGTCTTCCCGGCGCCATTTGGTCCAGCGAATACATGGAGCCCTTCGTCAAAATCGAGCCGGAGCTTTTCGTAAGAACGAAAGTTCGTCAGCTCAAGCTGCGTGACTATCATTGTGAGGAAATTAAATACGAGACGCCTTGGTGGTCGATGCGGTCGCCAACATATAGTTTGCGCCCTCGTCTGCTATCCATCGTCCCGTTGATCAAAAGCGAGTGTTGCGCGAGATACATTTTCGCATATCCGCCCGAAGAAATGATGTCCGCCAACTTCAAAAATTGACCAAGCGTAATATAGTCGGTAACAATGGCAATTTTCTTCGTTTCGGTCACAATTTTAGCTCGCATTCGGTTACTGACTAATTATATCATTTACATCAAAAAAAGGGAATATAAATATTCCCTTTGGTAGACTCATGAAAAATCGGCTTGTTTTGGCCTAATACGTGCGGACTGGCGTGACTAATTGGACTTGGGAATCATCTTTGGCGTTCTTGACCACAAATGGCTTCATTTCGCCTAAAAACGCGATCGTGATGTCTTCGCATTGCGCGGCTTTGATGGCAGCCATCACATATTCAGAATTGAACGAAACTTCGAACGGATCTCCGGTGTAAGTGAACGTCGTAATGCGTTCGCTGGCCGATCCGACTTGCGCGGATTTGCTCGATACTTCAACGGCATCCTCGCTCATCGATAATTTAACAACGTTTTCGCGTTCGATCGATAAAAGCGATACGCGCTCCATCGCCGCGATAATTTCGCGTGAATTCACTTCAAGGAAAAAGTTGAATGTCTTTGGGATGATGTTGTGAGTATTGGGGTATTCGCCACCAATAAGGCGCGATGTGATGACGGTGTTGTCGAAGGAAATTAAAATCTTTTTGTCGGAAATAGAAATGAGCAGGTCGGTTTCCTTCTCAATTAAATGTGCGACCTCGATCATCACCCGTGCGGGGATATTAGCGTTGATTTTGACGATTTTATCGATGGGGATTTCCTTGCGTGATAACCGGGCACTATCAGTGGCGGTGGCTACGATCTTAGACTCGATCGCTTCAAGGTTGACCGCCGTTAAAATCGGCCGTTGTTCTTTGCTTGAAGCGGCAAACGCGGTTTGTTCAACCATTTTCACGAATGTTTTGCTTGGCAAGTGGATGACGACGCCATCGGCGTCCATTTCTAACTCCGGATATTCTTCGACGCGCATCGAATTCAGTTTGAAACTCGAATTGCCATCGCCGATTTCAACAATAGTGTCATCAACGATGTCAATGGTGACCGTTTCGCCCTCGACTCGTCGCACGATTTCGGTAACGATTCTGGAATTAAGTAAAGCTCCGCCAAATTCGTAATCGGAAATAATTGTTTTTCCGTCAATCATAAAAGGAATCGAAGTTTTGATGGCGATTTCGTTATTGCTTCCGAGAACATCCAATCCTTTGTCGTCAAGCGTTAATTTGATCTGTGACATGACTGGTAACGGCGATTTGCTTCCAATCGCTTTGCTGGCGACGTTTAGTCCTTTGAGAAACGCCTCGCGGTTTATTTTCAGTCTCATTTTTCTATAACTCCTTTAATGATAATAATAAGGGGCGTGGGAACTGTGGAGAACACGATTTTTGATATCGGTATCACTCTATTATTTTACCACAGACAGCCGATTGATTCAGCCTTTTATTTACAATAAACTATGGTTTTAACCGCTTCTGAATCTGGTCGATAGCAGCAATTAAAGCTTGGTCGTTTTTCAACGATTTCTCCACCTTGGAAACGGCGTTCATCACAGTCGAATGGTCTTTGCCCCCAAACAGGGAGCCGATCTTTAAAAATGGGACATCGAGCATCGTGCGAATCAGGTACATGGCGATATGACGCGCCATCGCGATTTGACTCGTTCTAATCTTCCCGGTCAACTGCGAAGGAGTTAAATTATAAAAATCAGCCACAGTGTTGATGATTTTAGTTTCGCTCAAGCCTGTTTTTGGTCCGTTGGGTCCGATTAACGGCTGTACCGATTCCACAGCGAGAGCCATATCGATGTGTTTAACTTGTTTGATGTTGATGACATAAAAAAGCAAACGATTGAGCGCGCCTTCGAGCTCGCGCACATTATTGGAGAAGCGTTCTGCGAAAAACTCAAGCACATCTTGGTCAAACGATTTGACATCCAAGCCATTAGTTTCAATTTTCCGTTTCAATATTTCGACGCAAGTGGCTTGATCGGGTTTGGTGATGTTCATCGTCAAACCAGAATTAAATCGAGAGACAAGACGCGATTCGAGACCTCGAAGCTCGCTGGGATGGCGGTCGCTTGTAAGGATGATTTGTTTTCCGGCGTTGATTAAAGCGTTAAAGATGTGAAAAAACATTTCTTCGGTCTTTGTTTTATCGGCCAAGAATTGAATATCATCAACCATTAACACATCGATGGATTTGAAGAAGTCTTTTAAATTTTCGCTTTCGCGATCACCATGCACGTATTTGATGAATTCGTCGACGAAATCGTCTGTAGATATATATAAAACCTTTAAAGTTGGCGCGTTGTCTTTGATATAATTGCCAACCGCATGCAACAAATGCGTTTTGCCTAATCCCGAATTAGAATAGATGAAAAGCGGATTGTAATTAAATAGTTTGCCGGGGTTGCTGGCAATCATCAATGACGCTTGTGAAGCTTCGCGATTGCTCGTGCCGACAACAAAGTTGTCAAACGTGAATTTACGATTGATAAACGAATTAGCAAAGAACGTTGGTTTCTTTTCAAGTTGCTTGGTGACGGTTGGTATTTCTGAGGATTGAATAAATTTTAGTGAGAATTCAGATTCCGTAACATCGCGGACCGTCGCGGCAATTAAATCCAAATATTTTGTCGCCAACAAAGTGGCGGCCAACCCGGAATTGACGACAACGACCATCATATTGGCATCAATGCCATGGAGGTATGATCCGGCAAAGAACGAATCGAAGATGTGGCGATCGTTAATTTTTGTTTTGAGCCGTTCCAAAACACGATCCCACAGCTGGGTAATTTCGCTAATCGATGGTCGCATAGAAAGTCTCCTTTGAGTTGATGAAATTTTAACATATGCACATAGGACAAGCACAAAAAGTTCGTTGATTTTTGAACTTTCCACAATCCAAAGCCCGAAAAGCACGATTGGACGAATAAATCCACAATATCCCCATCTTTTCGTTGTGGAAAACGTTGTGGAAAAACCAAATGTTTCTCACCGATGTGGAAAAAACCTCTGCTTTTGCTTCGAGTTTTTTGCTTTTTTCTATCAAAAAGAGACAGAAATGGTAAAAAAGCGCCATTTTACGATGAAAAATCAATTCTTTTTAAAAATGATTACATCCGCATTATATCCACATTATTTTAAGCGTTAATGTGGCACATCGTCTAATGCGGGCGATATATTATTGTGCGGATTGCACGCGGGGGTCCGTCTAAATGCGACGCCTTAATTAAAATAGGAAACGAAATACATGATTTATCATCGTTTTTCACGCGAGGCTTAATTATGTTATATTCAAGTAGATAAAGGTGAATATCATGTCGTATGTAAAACATCGCTGGCCGTTCTTCATCGCGATGCTTGCCCTGTGGTTCCTATTTAACTTCAACCTCAAAATCGAGACAATCGCGTTTGGGGTTATTATCAGCTTGTTGATGACTATTTTTGCGGCGAACGTTTTATATGACGAAAACGGATTTCGGTTTCAAAAAATTAAAATCCCGTATCTTGTCTTCTATATTTTCGTCGTCTTCGTCGAGATTTTTAAATCGGCCTTCAAATATATTCTCAGCATTATGAAACGCGATTATGAAGCGGTTGTTTTCGTGATGAACCTTGATATACAAGATCCGATTGAGGTTGGGATGATTGCTAACTCGATTACACTAACGCCAGGCACGGTGACGATTGACGTCAATGGTAGCGACATCACGGTCATGGCCATCGCCAAAAAAGGAACGCCGGCCTCCGAACTGGAAAAACCGATACGAGAAAGATTCGAAAAATTGCTTAAAAAAGGAGCGCGAGTATGACGGCGTTACAAATATTCCTCGTTATCACGATGGCGCTACTAGTTATGGCGATGATTTTGTTTTTCATCAAAATGATCAAAGGCCCGACTCTTTGGGATCGGATGTTGTTGCTGAATATGATTTCGGCCAAAATCTTGTTATTTATCATCTTGTATGCGATTTACATCGAGAGCCAAGTACTGCTTGATATCGCTATTTCTTATGGCATTATCAGTTTTTTGACGATGACGCTGTTATCCAAATTCATCATGAGCGGAGGACGGGAGAAATGAACGTCTTCACCATGATTATTTTAGGCGTTGCTTGGTTTTTCATAATTTTCGGCGTCGTATCCATCTTTGCGTTTAAAAATATGTATATGAGAATCATGGCTTCGGCCACGATTGACACCGTCGCCAGTTTCCTGGTGTTGCTCGCGCTGATTTTTATCAGTCCCTCGGTTGGGTTCGTGCTGCGGTTTATTATGCTTGTTGGTTTCATGCTGATTACCGGACCGATTTCCACCCATGTCAACATTCGCTCGGCCTACTTGTCGAAAGTGCCGCTTGAGCAGCTACGCAAAGGAAAATAACCATGCCGGAACTTGCGCTCGCGTTACAAATATTTCTCATCATCGTGGCCGTGGCCATCGTGCTTCACAAAAGCAAATTCACGATCATCATTTTGATCTCGGTGTTTTCACTTATCGCGGCGACGCTTTACATGATGAATCAAGCGCCTGACGTCGCCATCGCTGAGGTGGCCATTAATGCGGCAATCATCCCGCTAATTTACGTTATTTCGATATCAAGGCAACGAGAATTTATCGTACTTGATCGGATCCGACATGGATTTATCGATCCAAATGAGAAACTGACCGGTGAAGTGTATGAGGTGTTATTGGCATTTACAAAAAAACACAACATGAAATTGAATGTGTGCTGTGACATCTCGGGTACCGAAGAAGTATTAACGCGCGATTTAAATGTCGACTTAATCGTCGATAAATTGCCCGACAGCGAAATATACATTCTTAAAGGACGGGCCAGCAACCTACTTCTCGCGCGTCTTAAAGAAGGCGCTAAAGGCATGGAACATATCCGTGTTGAAACGATTGAGGACGGTGACGCCATTGATTAAATATTTACTCATCATATTGCTCGGCCTGGTGTTAACGATGTTTATCATCAGCTTTGCCGACTATCAAACAATCTATAACAATATTAGTCGGTTGTTTTATCAAACCAATGGTTTTTTTGATACGGGCAGCCGCAATATCGTTACGGCCATCTATCTTGATTACCGCCTGTTCGACAGTTTGTTTGAAGCCGGCATTCTTCTGGTCGCCGTCACTGGAATCGGCTGGATTTCTCAGCATGATGACGAACAGGAAAACGCCCACTTCATGCTTGATAAATACAAGACCCCGGAATTATTCATTACGTTTAGCCGACTCGTGTATCCAATCATGTTGCTATTCGGTTTGTACATCGTGCTTAACGGCCATAACTCTCCGGGAGGAGGATTCCAAGGGGGCGCGGTCATCGCCAGCGCGCTGTTGATCCTTTTCTACATCGATTTGAAAAAATCAACGAACATGAAAGCGATTTTAACGATTGAAAAGTGGTTGTTTATCTCGTTGATCATTATTTCGGTCATCAGTTTATTCACGCGTGGTGAACTATTCACTAATTTCATTCCGCTTGATGGAAATGCCGATTTAAAATCAATTTATTTGATTGCTTTGAACATAATCATTGGGGCCAAAGTCGCCCTCGGCCTCACGGCTGTATTTATCGCTTTCTTAAAGGAGGGTCGCTAATGAATCCAATTCTTTCGTTTGTCATAATTTTGATTGGCATCTACGGGTTGGCGGTCAGCACCAACATCATCAAATCCGTATTTTGCGTCACGATTATCGAGGCCGGACTCATTTTATTGTTCTTGAATCTTGGCCAATATGAAGGCGGACTAATCCCAATCATGGAAGCGCTCGGCATTGAGATCGTCGATCCGATTCCCCAAGCGCTGATGATTACCACGATTGTCATCGGCTCGACGATTACTTCGCTGGCATTAATGATTTCCATTAAGATTTTCCATATTACCGGCTCGATTGAGTGGAAAGATTTTATTAAACGGAAGTAATCAAAACAATGTTTTACGCACCAGTATTATTCGTCTTCATACCGATTATCATCGCCATCGCGATGTTTTTGATCAAGAGCGCGAAAGCGCATTATCTGGTGTTTTTGTCACAATTAGCCCTCATCGCTTTGTTTGTGTTATACGTAATTCATCTATCTAACGATCCCAGCCAAAACATGATTGTGTTTGGCGGTTGGGATGCGCGCTTTGCCATCAGTTTCTATAACGACAAGCTATCGCTCGTATTTATTGGATTGACGATATTCGTTTGGCTCGTGATTTTGCTATATACCTTCAAAATCAACTATAGACAAAAGAAACTATTTTTCTTTTTGATGTTTCTTGAAGGCGTCTTCCTGGGACTGATTCAGACAAACGATCTATTCAACCTATTCGTGTTTTTAGAGCTGACGACCGTTTTGGTTACGATTCTTATTGTGTATCGCAAAGGTGGAGAGGCGTTCAAGGCCGGACTTCAATACATGCTTCTAAACACCGTCGCCGCGATGTTTTTCCTGATTGGCATTATCTTGTTATATTACGTTTACGGGACGATCAACATTCGTGTCATCGCTAGCGAAATTGCGTTATATAGCGAATACAACATCGTAAAGTTTGCGTATGTGTTGATGATTACCGGCCTTTGCGTTAAGGCCGCATTATTTCCGCTATTCACATGGTTGCCTCGAGCGCATGGCGTCGCCCAAGCAAGTATCTCCGCGCTATTGTCTGGCTTGATCGTAAAGGCTGCCATATACATTTTCCTGCGCGTGAATTTCGACATGTTTGCGAATATTTACGACATGAGCGAAATGTTTTTCTGGCTCGGTGCCGTTTCCGCGCTAGTCGGCGTGTTCATTGCCATGTCACAAAAAGACTTGAAACAAATTCTGGCCTATCATACCGTATCCCAAGTTGGCATCATCATGATGGGACTGGTAGCGACTGGGCCGTTTGCTACTTTATTCACGAGTCCGGGAGCGTTCGGCGGACTGCTGCACGCCATCAATCATGCGGTGTTCAAATCGTTGTTGTTCTTGGCCGCGGGAACGATTATTCGCGTTTATCAAACCAAAAAAGTATATGAAATCCGCGGTGTTTTCAAAACAATGCCTTGGACGGGCATCGTATTAATCGTGGCGATGCTATCGATTACAGGCGCCCCTTTCTTTAATGGGTTCATCAGCAAATCGATGATTAAATATGCTTTTAAACAAGACTTGCTCAAGATGATCGTATTCACGGTGGTTAATCTGGGCACGATGATTTCGTTTGCCAAGTTCTCGCAGATTTTATTTGGTCCCAAACAAAACTTAGTGGTCGAACGACAAACGAAACAACATTTGGCGATGTCGTTACTAGCAATCGCGTCAATCGCAATCGGAACCGCCTTTTATCCAATCTTCAAATCGCTATTCGCACTAACTTGGGGCGGAGCTTTATATCTAGATGTCATGATCTATGTGGAATACTTTGGTTACTTGGCATTAGCCTATCTCATTTATTTTTTCATCGTCAAGCGCGATTATTTGCCATTCCGTTTGCTGCGGAAAAGCCCAATCAGCTTCTTGACCGCCAATTCATTATTCGTCCTTTCGATGATCGTGATTGGTTTGTTCGTGTTTTTGTAGATAAAACGAAATATCCCCAATCGATGAGTTAAGGGTCTTGTTTCCCTTATTTAGATTGACTTTAAGTAATTATATAAATATAATTTTCTACGCGTGTAATACACACCGGAGGCTTTTTAAATGAAACGTACCTATCAACCAAGCAAACGCAAACACAAGACGGTCCACGGGTTCCGTGCCCGCATGGCGACCGCTAATGGCCGCAAAGTTTTAGCGCGCCGTCGCGCCAAGGGCAGAGCGGTCCTTTCGGCTTAGTTTGTGAATCAAAAACCACAACTTCTTTAAGGATGTGGTTTTTTCATTCATAATGTAAGATGACCGTGAAAAAACAATATCGATTAATCAAAGATCAAGACTTCAAACGAGTCATCGCCGCTTCTCACGTTCATAAAAACCGCTTTTTCGTTGTTTACCATGATCAAACAACGCTTGGACATCCCCGCGTCGGGATATCCGCGTCCAAGAAACTAGGCAACGCCGTCGTTCGAAACCGCATTCGTCGCCAAATAAAGGCGATGCTCCACCAAACGTTGACGCTACAGGAAAGTTACGACATCCTCGTCATCGTCCGCTTGGAATTCAAATCTCAAATCTTCGAACAAAACCTTGCCAAGTTAACCGAAATTATCGACGCCATTAGGAGACCCGCCCATGAATAAAAAGACAAAACGGTGGCTGAGTATTGCCGGACTCGCCGCTTTTGTGTTCATTCTTTCAGGTTGTACCGCCAACTTCTGCTCACCAGAAGACCAAGCGCGCATCATGTATGTCTATGAAGGTGGCGACACCGACATTAGCAACGCGACGTTTGAATATAACGAATCGCTTGAAGCAATCGTTACCCAAGCCGAAAATAGCGGCATCGCCACACCATCGGAAGACTTCTGGCTCGCGCTTGACGCAAAAGTATTGACCGCGGCGACACAACGCGCCGGCACCCAAGCCGCATCGCTAAGCGACGAAGAAATCTTGACCCAATTTGGCTATGTTAAGTTTTTAGGTGGTTCCAACGAACTGTGGAAAAACTGGGACACATGGACAAACGAAATTAAAAACACGCTTGGCGTCGAACATGGTCCCGACCGTGACTTTACAAGCCTTTATAAGACAAACGTCAATAATTCATACAACGCCTATCGTGCTTGTATCGCCGTTAACGATGGCACATACGGCCCGACCGAGCAATATTTCTTTTCCGCGAAAACTTGGGGCTATGCCTTTGAACGCGGTCTGATTGAAGGATTGTTTGTCTATCCCGTCGCTTGGCTACTAGAAACATTCGCCGTTGGTTTTGGACTCGGGGGCTGGGGTCAAGTACTAGCTATTTTATTCACGACGATCATCGTCCGCGGCATCCTGATGGCGGCCACCTTCAAATCGACGATGGGCACCCAGAAAATGTCACTGCTACAACCAGAACTTGCGAAAATCCAATCGAAATATCCTAATTCGAAAACAAACCAATATGAGAAGCAACGCCTGGCGCAAGAACAGATGGAGCTTTATAAACGCAATGGCGTCAACCCCTTCTCGCAAATCGTCGTCGTATTCCTCCAGTTCCCGATCTTTATTGCTGTGTGGGGCGCGATGACCGGATCGGCGATTTTGGCGACCGGAAGTTTCTTGGGACTAAACTTAAATACATCGGTTGGCACCGCGATGATGGCTAACTTCTTCTCGGGCGGCTGGTGGACAGCGGTTATTTTGTTCCTGCTGATGGGCGGCGGCCAATTCGTGGCCATGAAACTACCAACCTGGCTTCAAAAGAAAGATTTGAAAAAAGTCAACCGCACGATGAAAAACCCGGCGGCCGACTCCCAACAAAAACAAATGCAATTAATGAGTAACGTCATGCTTGTGATGATTATCGTCATGGGCTTCTCGCTGCCAAGCGCAATGGGCATCTATTGGTTCATCGGCGCACTGATTTCGATAGCCCAAACAGGCATTACTCGGAAAGTGATGGCCCATAAAAAATGAAAACATTCTCCGGAAAAACTTTAGAGGAAGCCTTGGCGGTTGCCGTCGAGGAATTAAAAACGCCGATTGAGGAACTTAACTACGAAGTCACCGAAGACAAAAAAGGCTTGTTCGTCAAAAAGACGACGATTGTCGTTTACGAACTATCCGATGTCATTGAATTCGCCGAACAATATTTGATTAACGCGATTGCGACATTTGGCATTAACGCCTCCACGAAGACGGTGCTCAAAGAAGACATCATCAACATTAGCTTGGACACCGACCACAATTCGATTCTGATTGGTAAAAACGGGCAAACGCTCCAAGCGCTTAACGAACTAACTAGATTGGCGACATCAAGCCGATTCAAAAAGCGTTATCGGATTTTACTCGACATTAACGATTACAAAGATGGCAAATACGACAAAGTCGTTTCCATCGCCAAACGCACCGCGCGCGAAGTCCAAAAGACAAAGGTTGATGCCACACTTGATCCGATGCCGGCCGATGAACGGCGCATCGTTCATAACGCCTTAAGCAGTTATAAACATATCAAAACCGAAAGCGACGGCGAAGGGCGCCGCCGCGCCATCGTCATTCGTTACGTTGAATAAGAGGCCCCAACGGGCCTTTTCTCTTATTGTGCTAAAATAATTATTATGATCTTTGATACGATTGTCGCCTTAGCGACACCTCCAATTAAAAGCGCACTGGCCATCGTCAGATTATCGGGCGATGACAGTTTAAAAGTTGCCAGCAAAGTGTTTTCTTTCGACCTCGAGAAAGTAGCTGGTCCGGGTCATTATTTTGGAACGATTTCCCATCAGGGACACCTAATTGACGAAGCGGTTGCGCTCGTGTTTTTAAAGCCGCATAGCTTTACGGGCGAACATTGCGTCGAGTTCAACATTCACGGCTCGCCACTGATTGCTCAGCAAGTGATTGAGGCGTGTCTGGCCAATGGGGCGAGACTGGCCACCAACGGGGAGTTTAGTTCGCGCGCCCACTTAAACGGACGTCTAGATTTGGTGCAAGCCGAAGCCATTAACGATGTCATCAACGCCACGACAAGCGAAAGCAAACGCCTGGCGTTATTAAGTCTATCGGGCGAATCTAGCGCCCTGATTATTCCAATTAAAACGGCAATTGCCGATATATTAAGCATCATTGAAGTCAACATCGATTACCCCGAATACGAAGATTTAGAACCGATTGACCGCGATAAAACGATAACAAAAATAAGGGCAATTCGCGCCTCGATTCAAAATCTTGTTTTACAAGGCAAACAAGGACGAATCATTAAGGAAGGACTCAATCTGGCGATTGTCGGAAAACCGAATGTTGGAAAATCGTCACTCCTTAACGCGATGTTAAAGGAAGACAAAGCCATCGTCACCGACATCGCTGGCACGACGCGGGATGTTGTCGAGGGCGATATTAACCTCGCGGGTCTCGTACTCCATCTTTCAGATACCGCTGGTATTAGAGAAGGGCTTGACGCCATCGAAAAGATGGGTATCGCCAAATCCCGCAAAGCAATCGAAAAAGCCGACCTCGTCATCGTTGTGCTCGATGCGTCAAAAGCATTGGAAACCGAAGACGAAAAAATATTGGAAATGACCAAAGATAGCAAACGGATCATCGTCTATAACAAATCCGATCTTAAACCAATCAAAGACGATGGAAAACTATATATTTCGGCGCTGACCAAAGACATCAAAGGATTAGAAACGGCGATTCTTGATCTATTCGGCATTGAGGAAGAAAGCTACTTGAGACCAAGCCTTAATAACGCTCGGCAGATTGGATTATTGCAAAATATCGATCGATCGTTAGAAGCGGCTTTAACCGATGCCGAGAATGGATTAAGCTTCGATTTAATTAGCGCTTCACTACAAGATGCCTATCAAGACATTCTCAAAATTCTTGGTTTGGAAACAAGCACCGACTTAGCCAAGGAAATCTTCTCGCGTTTTTGCGTTGGTAAGTGATATGGAATTAATCGATACTCACTGTCATCTTAATGACGAAAGATTATATGCTCAAGCCGATGAGATTGTCGCGCGGGCCATTGCCGCCGGCGTTAGTAAAATGCATGTCGTTGGCTATGACGAACAGTCTTCGCGCGTCGCCATCGAGCTTGCCGATCGTTTTAATGAAGTGTTTGCCATCGTCGGGATACATCCGACCGAAGTCAGCGAAAACATCGATGCTAGACTTCGGGTTATTGAAGAACTGACCCAACACCCCAAAGTCGTCGCTATCGGCGAAACCGGTCTTGACTTTTATTGGCATAAGGAAGCATGGCAACACGAACTCCAAACACGTTACTTAATTGCTCAAATCGACATCGCTAATCGCCGAGGACTTCCAATCGTCGTCCATAGCCGCGACGCGATTGGGGTAACGCTTGAAATATTGCGACATCATGTACCGAAATACCAAGGAGTGATGCACTGCTATTCGGGCTCGGCCGAGCTTGTGCCAGATTTTATCAAATTGGGGTTATACATTTCACTTGCAGGCCCAGTTACGTTTGTAAATGCCAAGGTCCCCAAACAAGTGGCGTTGGTTGTTCCCGACGACAAATTGTTAATTGAAACCGATAGTCCGTATTTAGCGCCCCACCCTCATCGGGGTCGACAAAACGAACCTTCAATGCTTCCGCTTGTGGCCAAAGCGATTGCCGAAATCAAAAACGTGACAATTGAATCGGTTTGTGAAAGCACAACCGCTAACGCCATCAAATTGTTCCACGTGAAACATATATGAAAACCGAAATAGCAACCGCTATCGTCGTTGAAGGAACAAGCGACGTCGCCTTTTTAAAAAACTTTATCGACGCGGAATTTATTACTACCAACGGAAGTGATGTTCCACGTGAAACAATAGATTATATCAAGTCTTTATCGAAGATAAAGCCAATTATCGTGTTAGTCGACCCTGACGGACCGGGCATTCAAATTCGTCATCGGCTCGATCGGGAAGTTCCGGGATTGATTCACGTGTTCGTGCCCAAACAGGCGGCGATAAAAAACGGCAAGGTCGGGATTGCCCAATCAACCGCACAAGCCGTGCTCGAAGCACTCAATCATCCAATCGAAACCAAACAATTGACGCTTGGACGTTTGACGATAGCTGATTTACGCGAACTCGGATTAGTGGGCACCATCGATTCGAAGCGTCTCCGCGAATTCGTTTCTATCCGGTTTCATCTAGGCCATAATAATGGCAAACAATTACTATATCGACTCAACAATTTGAATATTGAGAAACAAACGCTCATCGAAGCATTAAAACATCATGATTAAAACCCTAAACAAAGATCAAGTCACAAGTTATCTAAACGCCTATGGCATGGCGCCGATTCGCCGTTTGGGTCAAAACTTTTTGATTGATGATGACACAGCTAGAAAAATCGTCGCTTTTTTGAATATTACAGCCGATGACATCGTCGCTGAAATTGGCCCCGGCTTTGGGGCGCTGACGGCGCATTTATGCAATCGCCAAGGTCGTCTTGATTTATATGAGATCGACGCCAAGATGTGTCAATTTCTAAATGATCATTACGGACATCTAGGACATGTGAAGATTCATCATGTCGATGTCATGAAAGCTGACTTCGGCCAATATACGATGATTGCCTCAAATTTACCTTATTATTTGACAACGGCGATTATCGAGAAGATTTATCGTGAAACACCGAATATTAAACAAGCGGTTTTCATGATTCAAAAAGATGTATTACCCCGTATTTCCGCGTCGGTTGGACAAGATGGATATGGACCATTAGCAATCACGCTTTCTTATATGTGTGACATATCGGCCCTATTCGATGTAAAACCAAGTTATTTTTATCCGGTGCCTCCCGTGGATTCACTCGTGATTGGATTGAATTTCAAACAACCAATTGATTGGGATTTCGCAATGAATTTAGACCGGATTGTCCGTCACATATTTAAAAATCGCCGCAAAACGATATTGAATAATCTTGCCGGCGTTGTTTCTAATAAAGAAGATGCCAAACAATTGCTTTTCGCGCTTGGAATCGATTCCAAACAACGCCCCGAGAACATTGATTTAGCGCATTATATCGAACTCGTGAAAGCATTAATCGCCAAGCGAGTCGTCTAATTATTTACAACAGTAAGATAGACTCCTAGAATATATCGAAGACGCACGAGGATGGCCCAATGATTGTCAGAGCTTACGCCAAATTGAATCTCGCCCTTAACGTCGTGGCACGGCGCGAAGACGGCTACCATGAGTTAGACATGATTATGGTTCCGCTTGATCTCCACGATTCGATTGTCATCGATTTAATGCCTTCCTCATATGTGACGACGGTAACTTGCGACGACTTTGATTTAGCGGCTGATGAGTACAATCTTTGCTCAATCGCGGTCACCAAGATGCGCGAATTTTACAAATTCAGCGAACACTTTCGAATCCATATTCACAAGCGCATCCCAATGTCAGCCGGTCTGGGCGGTGGTTCCAGCGACGCCGCAGCGACGGTTAGGGCCATCATTTCACTATTAAAACTTAAAGTTAACGAAGCCGACATTATCAAGATTTGTCGCTCGATCGGTAGCGACGTCCCATTCTTCTATCGCCAGCAACCAGCGCGTGTTAGAGGCACGGGTGAAATATTATCACCGATAAAAGTCAGTAAACCTTACTACGCCCTATTAGTAAAACCTTCATCGGGACTCAAGACGAAACACGTGTTTGAACAATATGATCAAACTAGTCACCTGATTAACGACATTGATCCCGTGATGCGGGCATTGGAATTGGGGGATACCGAATTGCTAGGTCAGACCATGTTCAACGCGCTGGAAACCACTTCGATGAAACTTAACCCCGAAATCGCATCGATTAAGCAAATGCTGACTCAAGATGGTTTATCATTAGTAATGATGACTGGATCAGGCAGCACCGTGTTTGCGTTATGTGAACAATTGCACAAACTAGAAAAAGTCGCGAAAAAGTATGTCAAACTTGGTCACAAAGTGTTATTAACCCAATTACGCTTAAAGGAGAAAAACGCCGCATGAAACTTTATACAATCGTCATGGCCGCCGGCAAAGGCAGCCGCATGAAATCACTCGATGAGAGCGTTAGCAAAGTCGCTTATCCGCTTTTAGGACGACCGCTTATCAAATATGTTTTAAAGGCGATCGAACCACTACAATGCGCGCGCGTTGTGACAATCGTTGGCTTTGGTGGCGAAACGGCGAAGGCCCTAGTTCAAGACCAGTGCGAAATCGCCTGGCAAACAGAACTCAAAGGCACGGGCCACGCCATTATGCAAGTCGCCCCTTTGCTCGAAAACGAAGGCGGCATGACACTGATTGTTTCGGGTGACACACCGCTACTTCAATCTGAAACGTTAATATCCTTAATTAAGCGGCACCAAGATGAAGCCAACGATTTGACAATCTTATCAGCGGTACTTGATAACCCATTTGGGTATGGTCGTATTATTCGCGATGGTGATGGACACGTCAAAGCGGTCATTGAACAAGCTGACGCCAACAAAGAACAAGCACAAGTCAGTGAAATCAACGCCGGAGTGTACGTGTTTGACAACCAAAAACTATTTCAAGAGTTAAAACGCTTAAAACCGATTAACAAACAAGGCGAATACTATTTAACCGATCTAATTGCCATCTTTAATAAGTTGGGTTATCGCGTCGGCGCTCAAATCGTAACTGATTTCACGGAGACGCTTGGCATTAACGATCGAAATCAACTAGCCGAGGCCGCCAAACTGATGCGCGGCAGAATCAACAATGGATTAATGAAGTCAGGGGTTACGATCGAAGACCCCGACAACACTTATATTGGTCCGGAAGTCGTGATTGGACAAGACACGGTCATTAAACCAGGCTGTTACATCATGGGAGTGACCCAAATTGGAACCGCTAACCAGATTGGACCCGATACAACGATTGAGAACACTACGATTGGACACCGCAACAAGATTATCAAATCGTATATAACCGATGCTTCAATCAAAGACGACAATGCGATTGGACCATTCACGCATCTACGCGGACATGCTGAAATCATGAATCATACGCGCGTGGGCAATTTCGTCGAAGTCAAAGCCTCGACGATTCACGACGGAGCCAAGGCCGCTCATCTATCGTATCTTGGAGACACCGAAGTCGATGAGAAAGCCAACATCGGTTGCGGCACAATCACCGCTAACTACGATGGTAAAAACAAATGGAAGACCAAAATCGGCAAACGCGTGTTCGTTGGATCGGGGACGACGATCATCGCCCCGCTGACGATTGGCGATGATGCGTTTATCGCCGCGGGATCAACACTTAATCAAGATGTGCCGTCTAACGACATGGCCATCGCCCGAGCGCGACAAGAAAACAAACCGGGATTTGCAAAGGTAATCCGTCGCCGAATTGACCAGAAGGCAAAATAATTAAATTTGATGAAATTCTCCTATTTATCGTTATCATAAGAAAACTCACCAAATTCATAATCATATAATATTTGATAATTTGAAATAGGATTATTTTCTATTTTTTTGCTATTTAAATACTTTCGTGTATTATAAACATAATTATTAAAAAAACATCATGCCCAATCAATCTGTTACAACACAAAAAAAACTTGATTTATATTCTCTTATTTCCTCCATTTCCTCAACATTCGCCAGAGCGCAAAAAGAGGATGCCGATGCGACACTCAACAAAACGTTGGAGCTTCTTTGTGAATTTGTCACAGCCGATCGGGCTTATATTTTTACATATGATTTCAAAGCAAACACATGTAGTAATACCCACGAATATTGCTCACGCGGCATTTTACCAGTTATTGACACATTGCAAGACATTCCATTAGGAGCAATCGGAGATTGGGTGTCCGCCCACTTAGATGGTAAGGCACTTTATATTCCGGACGTATTCCTGCGAGATCCTAAAGATGGCGTGAGACAGATCCTTGAACCTCAAGGCGTCCAAAGTCTCATCACCATTCCGTTTTTTAACAAGGATGAACTTGCTGGATTTCTTGGATTTGATTCAGTCAAACAAAAACGCTCTTATACCCGTTTTGAGCAAGAAGTCTTATTTGAGTTTTCACACATTTTAGTCAATTTCCTAAAACGCATTGAGCTTGAAAATCAACTTAGTACCGATCGAATTCGTTACGAATATATAATAACCGCCTCCAACATCGGAGCTTGGGAGTGGAAAGTTCAAACCGGTGAGGTCGCTTTCAATCACGAATGGGCGCATATGCTAGGTTACACGATTGAAGAATTAGCTCCAATCACCATCGATACCTGGAAGCGATTGACGCACCCCGATGATCTAAAAAAGGCTAGCCAAAATTTGAATGCCGTTTTCGAAAAGCGGGCAGAGGACTATCATAACGATATTCGAATGTTTCACAAAGACGGAAGCATTGTGTGGGTGCGGGATTCTGGAAAAGTCATTTTATGGCGCAACGAAACGCCTTTATTAATGATTGGTACCCATATTGACATTACCAAACAAAAACAAGAAGAAGAACGCCTGAGAATTATTAAACACGCAATCGAATCTTCCTTGGTTGGGGTTATAATCACCGGAGCAGACAACCTTATTCAATATACAAATCCATATATTTCGAAACTAACGGGATATACGGAAGAAGAAATGCTTGGCCAAAAACCAGCCATTTTTAAATCGGGTTATCATGACAAAGACTTCTATGATGAGTTGTGGAAGCAACTAGGCCACGGCCATGAATGGGTCGGGGAATTTAAAAATCGAAGAAAATCCGGTGAAATTTATTGGGAATCTGCTTCAATTGCCCCGATATTTGACGAGACAGGTAATTTAATCAATTATATTGGCATCAAAGTAGATATTACCGAAAAGAAATATTTAGAATCAATCGAAAAAGTCAATCAAGCGAAACTCCGGGACGACTTTGCACTCATCCTGAACAATCTCGAAGAATCACACAAGTCCACCGTGTTAGCCATGGCAAAGTTGACCGAAAGTCGTGACTACGAAACCGGCACGCACGTCGAACGCGTCCAATATTTATGCAAAACGTTAGCTGTGCAACTGAAACTTTCGAGCGTTTACAAAAATGAAATTAATACCGATTTCATCAATGACATCTTTTATGCTTCCGCTTTACATGATATCGGTAAAATCCGCATCAAAGATGCCGTCTTATTAAAACCCGATCGATTATCACCTGAAGAATTCGGTGAAATGAAACTGCATGTTAAATACGGGGCCGACACCTTGGCTGAAATGGTCAAATTATTTCCAGATAACACTATCACGGTCATGGCGGTTAGCATCACTCGCTACCATCATGAACGCTGGGACGGAAAAGGTTATCTTGAAGGATTAAAGGGTACCACGATTCCTCTAGCTGCCCGCATCATGACTGTGGTTGATGTCTATGACGCCATTCGCTCGAAGCGACCTTACAAAGAAGCGATGAGCCATGAGACGGCATTGGCCGAAATCCAAAAAGGTGCCGGAACTCAATTTGATCCCGAAATCGTAGAAGTATTCATCAAAAGTAAAGAAAAGATTCGCATTATCTACGAGTCGCTCGATAAATAAGTTAAAGAAAACAGTGCGATTGTAGCGCACTGTTTTTGTTAATTAATCAAGGCAAATGATTATTAGGCTTTTTTTGCTTTGATGGCAGCTTGTGCAGCGGCTAAGCGCGCGACTGGCACGCGGTAAGGCGAGCATGATACATAGTCGAGTCCGACATTGTGGAAGAATTCGACGCTGACCGGATCGCCACCGTGTTCGCCACACACGCCTAGATGTAAGTGCGGGTTAGCCTTACGGCCATTAGCGACCGCAAGTTTCACGAGTTGACCGACGCCGTTTTGGTCGATCGTTTGGAACGGATCTTGTTCAAAGATCTTCTTTCCATAGTAATCGGGTAAGAACTTACCGGCATCGTCGCGGCTGAAACCAAATGTCATTTGGGTCAAATCGTTGGTGCCGAAGCTGAAGAAGTGCGCTTCTTTGCCAATTTCATCGGCCATCAAGGCGGCACGCGGAATTTCGATCATCGTTCCGACTTCGTATTTCATTTCTTGGCCCGACTTGGCGATTTCATCATTGACTGTTTCCACGATGAGATTGCGCACAAAGTTGAACTCTTTTACATCGAGCACTAACGGAATCATGATTTCAGGCACGATCTTAATGCCGAGGTCTTTTTGGGCTTGGAGTGCCGCGCGAATAATCGCTTTGGCTTGCATGCGGCCAATTTCCGGATAGGAAACATCTAAACGGCAGCCACGGTGACCCATCATCGGATTGAATTCGTGGAGGTATTCGATGCGGGCTTTGATGTGTTCAACCGATAAGTCAAGCGCTTTGGCCAACTCTTCGATTTGTTCATCTTCCTGCGGGAGGAATTCGTGTAAAGGTGGATCTAATAAGCGAATCGTGACGTTTAAGTCTTTCATGGCCATGAATAGTTCATAGAAATCGCTTTGTTGGTAAGGAAGCAGTTTCTCGAGCGCTTTTTCACGGTCGGCGGTGTTATCGGCCAAAATCATTTCACGGACGTGGAAGATTCTATCTTTATCAAAGAACATATGTTCGGTACGGCATAAACCAATACCCTGGGCACCAAAAGCGAGCGCTTGTTTAGCATCGCGTGGCGTATCGGCATTGGTACGAACTTTCAAGGTGCGCATTTCATCGGCCCACTTCATGATGCGGCCGAAGTAACCGGTAAGTTCCGGAGCGACTTTTTTGACATCGCCTTCATAAACTAAACCGGTTGAGCCATCAAGTGAGATGATGTCTTTATCGGTGTAGACTTTGCCATTGAATTTGACGATGCGTTTTTCTTCGTCAATCAGCGCGGCCGAGCAACCGGCGACGCAGCATTTGCCCATGCCGCGGGCAACGACAGCGGCGTGCGAGGTCATGCCTCCGCGCATCGTGAGAATGCCTTCGGCGGCGACCATGCCTTCGATGTCTTCCGGAGAAGTTTCGGCGCGCACAAGAATGACGGCTTCGCCGTTTTCATGACGTTCGTGGGCTTCTTCCGCCGTGAAGGCGATTTTGCCGGTGGCCGCGCCTGGTGAGGCTGGTAAACCTTCGCCGATTGGCTTTAATGACTTGAGTAACTTCGGATCAAAGCTTGGGTGTAGCAGGCTGTCGAGCGATTTGGGATCGATGCGAAGCACGGCTTCTTCGGGGGTAATCAATTTTTCATCGACGAGATCGCAAGCAATCTTGAGTGCGGAAGCGGCGGTACGTTTGCCGTTACGAGTTTGTAGGAAGTATAGTTTCCGTTCTTCGACGGTGAACTCCATGTCTTGCATGTCGCGGTAGTGGTGTTCCATTTTAGCAACGATTCCCATGAACTGGTCATAAACTTCCGGCATGACTTCTTTAAGATAATCGATGTGTAATGGCGTGCGAATACCAGCGACGACGTCTTCGCCTTGAGCGTTAGGAAGATACTCGGCGAATAGTTTCTTTTCCCCGGTTGAGGGGCTGCGGCTGAAGGCGACGCCAGTACCCGACGTTTCGCCTTTGTTGCCAAACACCATCGATTGGACGTTGACGGCGGTTCCCCATGAATATGGGATCGCGTGCATTTTGCGATACACGTTGGCGCGTGGGTTATCCCATGACCGGAACACGGCGGTGACCGCTTCAATCAGTTGATGGTAAGTGTCAGAGGGGAAATCTTCCTTAAAGACTTTTTTATAATAATCTTTGTATTGTTTGACAAGCGCTTTGAGGTCGTTGGCATCTAATTCGGTGTCGAGGCGGACGCCTTTGTGCTCTTTCATTTGCTCGAGCATCTTATCCATGTCAGTGCGCGGATGACCTTTGGCGATGTTTGAGTACATGACGATGAAACGCCGATATGAGTCATAAGCAAACCGTTCGTTACCAGTTTCTTTTGCCAACACTTCGACGGTGCGATCGTTGAGACCGAGGTTGAGAATCGTATCCATCATGCCGGGCATCGAGGCGCGAGCGCCTGAACGGACGGACACTAACAACGGGTTTTTGTCGCCGTTGAATTTCTTGCCGGTTTCTTGTTCGATGACTTTAACGGCAGCATAGATTTGGTTAATGACGTATTCGGGAATTTTCTTACCGGAATCGTAGTAGAGGTTACAAGCTTCGGTTGTAATCGTGAATCCTTGCGGAATTGGGATGCCAATCGAGGTCATTTCGGCGAGACCGGCGCCCTTGCCGCCTAAAATCTCACGGCCAAGCCCTTTGGCTTCTTTAAATCCATAAACGTATTTTTTTTCTGACATGTGTGTTCCTCCATTTTATATCAGCGTGCATCCTCGTTTGGACACACTCACGGCAAATATAATATCATAGATATTAACGAATACGATAAATAAACGCCAAAAGTAACCTGAAAAGCGTTGTTTGTTTTATGATTTGCACTAATTGTGGTAATGTTGAAAATACACCATTATGAAAATCAAATATTCACAAACCACTAACAACATCGTCAATTTCTCAAACTCGCTTTTAGCGCGCTTTGGCGTCGTTCCGTTTCATGAAACGATTAAACGAGTCGATGATGTCATCAAAAACGCCGATCGAATCGCCGTGCTGTTATTTGACGGACTCGGGACCGCGCTTATTAAGAAACATCTTCCCAAAGGAGCGTGGCTTCCTAGGCATCACCTTCATACGATTACCTCGACGTTTCCGCCGACGACCGTTGCCGCCACCAATGGATTATTATCGGGTCGTTATCCGATTGAGACCGGTTGGCTCGGTTGGTCGCAGTATTTCCAAGAAGTCGCAGCCAATGTCGACCTATTCAGCGGCAAGAACAATTTGACAAAAGAACCGCTGTTGGATCCCAACCATATTCGCGAGTTACTTGATTACCCAAGCATCCTTACCCTGATTAAGGATAAAAATCCGACCTATCACGTCACGTCGGTGTGGCCTTCGATTGTTAGACCCAAAGGGGCTAAGTCACTCGATGAATTTTTCACGATGATGTCAGCCCAATGCGCCGTTGCTGGACCATCATTCGTGTACGGTTATTGGGTGTCACCAGATTTGGAAATTCACGATTTTGGGACCAATCACCCTAACGTAAAAAAAGTCATCCGCGCGATTAACGATGGTGTGGAAACACTATCAAAGCAACATCCAACGACATTATTCTTAGTGCTTTCCGATCATGGGCTAATCGATGTCGAGTTCATCAACGAGCAGGAAAACGATAAACTGTTCGCGATGCTTGAACGGCCATTTTCGAATGAACCGCGTTCGGCTAACTTTTATGTAAAAAAAGGAAAACACAAAGCATTTGCCAAGCTATTCAATAAACGATACGGTCGGCAGTTCATTCTTAAATCACGACAACAAATCATTGAGGAACAGTGGTATGGTAAGGGAGACCCTCACCCAATCACAGATAAATTCATTGGCGATTTTCTCGCCATATCAGTCGATAAAGCATCATTCGACCACTTAAAAGAAGGCAAGCTTGCCCATGGTGACGTCAAAGGTCATCACGCCGGATTGACCGAAGATGAGATGAACATCGACATTATGGCCATTAATGTTAAGAAATGATAAAAAAACGACCCGCGGGTCGTTTTAACTAAGCTTCGATATCAAGCGGGGCCAACGGATTCGACCCTGAGAATTGGGCATTATACAAATCGGCATAAAAACCGTTGAGCGCTAATAACTGTTCGTGGTTGCCGGTTTCGATGATTTTGCCATGGCGCATGACCAGAATCGTTTTCGCGTTTTTAATCGTTGAGAGCCGATGGGCAATCACGAAACTCGTCCGATTTTGCATTAATTTATTCATTGCTTCTTGAATGACCGTTTCCGTGCGTGTATCGACGCTGGAGGTCGCTTCGTCGAGAATCAAAATCTTGGGTTGGCTTAAGATGGCTCGTGCAATCGTCAAAAGTTGCCGTTGTCCTTGCGAGATATTGGTGCCCTCTTCATTGAGCACGAAATCGTATCCTCCCGGCAGTGTCGTGATGAAGAAATGGGCGTGAGCAGCTTTCGCGGCTTCGATGATCTCCTCGTCGCTAGCACCGACGCGACCATAGCGAATATTATCTTTAATCGATCCTGAAAAGAGCCACGTATCCTGAAGCACCATACCGATGGCATTACGGAGTGCTTCATAACTATAATTTCGGATATCGACGCCATCAATCGTAATCTTGCCCTTATTGACTTCATAGAAACGAAGAATCAAGTTGACAATCGTCGTTTTGCCAGCGCCTGTTGGTCCAACGATGGCCACGCTTTCACCTGGTCGTATATCAAGATTCATCGCTTCAATCAAAGGCGCGTCTTCTTTATATGAGAACCACACGTCTTCAAATCTGACTTCGCCCGTCATGCGCGAAATATCAACTAAGGCATCAGTCGGATTCGGAGTCACTTCTTTTTCGTCAAACACCGAGAAGACACGCTCGGCCGCAGCCGCGCTCGATTGAATGATGTTGGCAATCTGACCGATTTGTTGGAACGGCATTTGGAATAGTGAGATGAGCACGAAGAAAGCGACCATGTTGCCGATGTCATTAATCAAACCGCCAACGACACATATGCCAACGAAAGTAAGGTTGTTGACAAAATGGATTGTCGGATAGATGACGCCCGAGAAAAATTGGGCATAACGATCGTCTTTAGCCATGTCAGCGTTGATCTTGTTGAATTTTTCAATCGCTTCAGGCTCTTTGTTGAATAGTTTGACGATTTTGAAACCGCCATAATTTTCTTCAATGTGGGAATTGAGTACGCCAAGTTTCTTGTGATAAACCTTGAAGTGTTTGCGCGAACGTTTGGCAATCAGCACCGTGAATCCAATCGTCAACGGCAATGAAGCCATCGCCACGAGCGCCAGTTGCCAACTGCTGGCAAACATCGCGATAATTGCTCCGATGAATAGGAAAATCGAGTGAATCACCTGCGTGATGATTTGTTGCATGGAGCGGGCAATCGTATCGATATCGTTGGTTCCTTTTGAGAGAATCTCGCCATATGTTTGCGAGTCAAAGTAGTTCAGTGGCAAGGTGTCAATCTTCGCCTGGAACTTCTTGCGCATGTTATATGAATAGCCAGCGGCAATCGGGATTACGAGCCATTCGGCGAGCCAGTTAAGGAAAGCCGCCGATGCGTAAAAGGCCAAAACGATAGCGAATCGTTGAATCAGAGCAATCCAATCGACGACGATGAGACCTTCAAGCGTCAGCGTAAAGAAGTTTTCGGGCGTGCGAGCGACACTATTTAAAATGTCGCGAATGTATAAAGGAGATAGAATCGAAAACAAAACGGAAATGATGGCGATTAAAGCGACAATCGCCAGTTTGAACATCATTGGACGGAAGTCGGCGAGTAACCGGCGCATTGTCTTTTTAAAGTCACGCGGTTTCTCAATCGTCCCCATCATTCTTCCACGAGGAGCAGCCATATTAATCGACCCCCTCGTTGGACAATACTTGTTGACTCAATTCCATCGTTTTGTCGATTTCTTCGGGATCGAGCTGAGAATAAACGATTTCGCGGTATATTTTACAGTTTCGCAATAGGTCTTTGTGTTTGCCTTGGGCCGCTACACTTCCTTCGTGAAGCACCAAGATGTTATCGGCGTCAATAATCGTCGACACGCGTTGGGCGACGATAATCACAGTTGCTTTTTTAACATAATCTTTTAATGCCCGGCGCAGTTTAATGTCTGTTTTAAAATCAAGCGCGGAGAAGGCGTCGTCAAAGATGTATATTTCCGGTTTTTTAACTAAAGCCCGCGCGATTGAAAGACGCTGTTTTTGACCGCCCGAGAAATTTTTTCCGCCTTGGGAAACGTCAAACGATAGTTGTTGCTCGTTTCGCTGGACGAATTTCATCGCCTGGGCGACGTCGAGCGCCTCCCACATGTCTTGTTCTTGGGCGTTGCTGTTGCCGTAGCGTAGATTGTCGGCAATCGAACCTGAGAACAATAGCGCTTGTTGAGGTACAAATCCGATTTTGGAGCGTAGTTCCGCCTGCGTATAATCGCGGACGTCGACGTCATCGATTAAAACCGCACCATCGCTTACATCATAAAAACGGGGAATCAAATTGATGATTGATGATTTGCCACTACCGGTCGAACCGATGATGGCCGTAACTTGCCCCGGCTTTGACACGAAGTTGATGTTTTTAAGCGTGGCCCGATCGGCATCCTTAAATTGGAAAGTAACGTTGCGAAATTCGATTTTACCTTCGGTCTTACCAGCGTGTTTTGGTTCGGTTGGATCATTGATCGAAGGTTTCATTTCTAACACTTCGCGAATGCGGTTGGCGCTCGCCCGAGCGCGCGGCAGCATGATAAAGATGAACGCGAACATCACGATCGAGTTCATGACGTTGATCGAATATTGGGCTGTGGTCATGATCGTGCCAAAATTAACAAAGTTGCTCGGGTCATCGAATGGTTTGCCATCAAGCGAAGCGAAGCCAAGGAAATAAATGCCTAAATAAGTAAGATTGAAAATGATGTTGATACCCGGGTTGATAAACGACATCGTGCGGTTGACCTTCATCATCGTGCCGGTCATGTCGCGGTTGGCTTCATCGTAGCGTTTAGCTTCTGCGCGTTGTTGATTAAAGGCGCGAATGACGCGAACGCCGGTTAAGTTTTCTCTTAATACCAACGTGGCTCGATCGATTTTCTTTTGAATCTTGTCAAATAACGGATAGGCGATGATGAATGGGATCGCTAAGACGATGATTACTAACGGAATCGCCGCGGCAAACACGAGTGTTAATATCGCATTGCTTCGCAATGTGTTGCTGACGGCAATCGTGAATATAATCGGAGCCATAATCATGATGCGAATGCCCATGAAAACCGCCATTTGCAGTTGCGCGACGTCATTAGTCGTCCGCGTCATTAACGAAGCGGTCCCGATTTTTTCAAATTCGGTTAGCGAATAAGTGGAGACGCTTTTAAAGATGTCCGCGCGAATGTTTTTTCCAAACGTCGTGGCGATAAACGAGTTAAGCAGGGCGCCGCTGACCGCACAGACGATGACGATGATGGAAACTCCGCCCATATAAGCGCCGATTTTAAGTATTTCGATTGTTTCCGCTCCTTGAAGGACGAGATTGGTCATCTCACCCATCTTGCGAGGAAGCTCCAACTGAAAATACGCCTGTGTCGCCACGAAGGCGATGGCGATGAGCACTTGCCACCAAGTGTATTTAAGATATTTAAGCAGTTTCAGCATTGGTAACCGCCTTTCCGATAAAGATGTTCATCAACGAGTTGATTGAGGGCAATGCGAATTTTGATTCGCTGTTTAATTTAGCGTAGGTCAGACCGCGCATTGAGGCAAAGAACAAGACGGCGATATCACGCGCATCGCCGCTTCCAAACACGCCAAGGCGCTGACCCGCTTCGATTAATCTCACGATGATGCCAAATGGTCGCTGCTCTTTTTGGGGCACCTTGAATCTTGGTGCGGGCGCTGTCTTTTGAAAGCGCATGTTTAAGAATAAATAGAAGTAATAACCGAAGTCGGAATCCTCGCGTTCAAGCTCATCGTAAATGTGGGTGACGATTTGTTTGAGCGTAGTTAAAGGATTAGCGAGTTGCTCGGAAGAGAGTTGTGGGAATAGCGGCAAATAACCAAGCGCGAGCGATTGATCGAGCAAGGTCGTGAATATTTCTTCCTTATCGGAGAAGTAGTGATAAATGAGCCCATGGGAAAAGCCAATCGAAGCGGCAATGTCGTTAACCGAAGTCGCATCATACCCTTTAATGGCAAAAAGCCGCAGCGAGTTTTTTAAGATTTGCTGCCGGCGAAGTTGTTGGAGTTGTTCAAGCGATTGTTTCGTGCGAGGCATTTAATATTGACCGGTTTGTCAATAATAGATTATATACCGCGCTGACTTATAGTCAAACGTTAATGCTCGGACTTGGCGACAAGTTTCAATTTTCGTTCGTTGATCTTATTGGCGATTAGCTTTGATAGATAATGAACACATAGTCCCCAAAGCGCGCCAAAGACGAATCCAGCTAGGATATCCGTGGGGTAGTGCACGAGCAGGAACAAGCGCGACAAGCCCATAAGGAAGCCCAACACCAAGAACGGCCAAAACCGTTTTCGATCATACATGTAAATAATTGTGCCCGCTAAGACGCCAGACACCGAATGGCCGCTCATGAACGACCACGAATCGGGCACACCCCAAATTTCTTTTCCACCGATGACGAACACCGGTTGAAATATTTCGGTTACAAACGCGGCTAATCCAACACCTTGAGCTTCATAGAAAGGGCGTGGTCTAGCAATCAAAGGCTTAAAGATATAATTGTTGAATCCGGCAATCAAAATCATCGCCAAAATAACGGTAATACCTAATCTTCGGTATTTCTTGATAAAGAGGAACACGATTGCCGAGGCGAACCAGACAATGCCCCCTTCACCGAAAATCGTGAAGAAATGAACGAGGCGATTAATAAAATCAGATCCGTGCAAATGCTGATGGATCCAGTAGAGGACATCAAACTCCCAAGCCATTGATTAAGTCTCCTTTGGTGTGCGTTTTTCTCCGAATTTGGATAATAAGTGACTGCCAAGAAAACCGAGCGCCAACAAAGCGATGGCAATCGGAATATGCCACCAGGGTAATGAGGCGTACATCCAGACCACTTCATAGTTAAAATAAAGCGCTAAAACAGAGCCGATGATGAAACCGATAATGCCAAAATAAGTCGTCAGTTGATGTTTTTCGAGCAAAAATTTCATCAATAGACTAATCAAAATAAATCCAACCAAAAGACCGATCACGAATAATCCCAAAACGACTAATGGCGTCCCATTATTAAACAATGTTCCATCGCCCAAGGCCGTCATCATGTCTTTAATCATGTTCGTCAAGGGAGCATAAAAACCAATTACTAACAGCAGCATTGATCCAGAAATTCCGGGCATGACCAAGGCGGAGGCGCCCAACATTCCCACAAAAATGATTAACAGGGAGTTAGGAAGTGTGAGTGTGGCCAAAATCGCGCTGGCGTCAAATGAAGTGACAACCGATAAAACTCCTAGCAGCGCGGCGACGAATAGGGCGATGATTAACACGATAATTCTTAACGCGGAAGTATTTCCTTTAACAGTAGGAAACCAAGATGGAAGACCGCCAAGGATAAGCCCGGCAAAAAGCGTCACTAATGGTAGTGGCGCGTTATCAAACATCCATGTAATGGGGATAATCAAAACGAGAACGGCCACAAGTGCGCCGACAAGGATGGGCAATAAGTATAAAACCGATTTGACGAAATGTCGTCGAATGCCGACGATGGCTTCAATCATTTGATCATAGATTCCAAGTAGAAACGCAATCGTGCCACCACTGACGCCCGGTATAATCACCGCCGTGCCGATGGCCATCCCTTTAACGAAAAGTTTCAGATTGTTTTTAAGATATTGCATCATTCCGGTTCACTTTGCATCTTATGGCGATAATGTTAATAGTATAGCACTATATGCTATAATTTCGTGCGAGGAAACGGCAATTGAAACTCATCGTAGGACTTGGTAATCCCGGCAAAAAATATGCGAAAACGAGACACAATCTCGGCTATCAAACACTTGATCGATTCGCACACGAATTAGGCATTACCATCGATAAAACCGCGTTTAAAAGCGAATATGCGCTTGTTAAATATTTAGGCCACGACCTGATGATTTTAAAGCCGACCACATTTATGAATCTAAGCGGACAAGCCGTGTCCGAGGCCATGCGCTATTACAAGATTGAACTCGATGATTTGCTTGTTGTTTATGATGAGATGGCATTTGATCCGGGCGAGATTAGACTGCGCTTAGGAGGCAGCAGTGGCTCCCATAACGGCGTGCAAAATATCATCGACGCCTTACAAAACGACCAATTCAAACGCATCCGCATCGGTATTGGCAAGCCCCCATTCGCCGGAATTGATTACGTGCTGGGAAAACCGAGTAAAACCGAACAAAAACTCATTGATGAGGCAATTGACAAAGCGCTGGCGGCCATCATCGATTATTTGAAATACGATTTCCTGCACGCGATGAACCATTTTAATTAACATGCCCCATTTATTTGAAACGTTAAGCTTGCATCCAACCGTCGTTGCCCTATCCAAAGGACAAGGACGATTTCAAGTTGACGACACGCTTGGCGTTTCTTTGATGTTAGCCAGTGCTTATAGCAAGAAACCGCGTCGCTATGCCCTCATTACCACGAATATATACAATGCGCAACGCGTCTACGATTTACTCTCTTCGTTTGTGGGGGAAGAAGCATGTCTATTTTATCCTTCCGACGAACTATTAAGAGCCGAATCAATTGCCGCAAGCAAGGAAATGATGGCCCAACGACTTTACGTCATGGACCAACTATTAAGCGGCAAACCGAAGATATTGATAACCCATGCCGCCGCGGCCATGCGATTTTTGCCCGACCCGCGTTATTTCGATTCGCAAACACTGCTTTTCAACAAAGGCAAAAGTTATGACATCGAACGGCTGAAAGTCGTGCTCACACAAAGCGGTTACGCCCGTGTCAATAAAATCGATCAATCGCTTCAATTCGCTGTCAGAGGCGCGATTATCGATATCGCTTCTGTGAACAACGCCCATCCGATTCGTCTCGAATTTTTCGGGGACGAACTTGAAAGCATCCGCTACTTCGACATCGCGACGCAGGCCTCATTTGATCAGATGGAGCAGGTGAGAGTCTTGCCAGCCAGCGATATCCTATTTGCCCCTCAAGATGTCGCTAATTTGCGTCGCAAAATGGCGTTTCAATTAGAAGACGATCGTACGATACTCGGCTATGAAGCTTACGAACATTTAAGAACAAAGACAGAAGCCGATTTGGCAAGGCTTGAAAATTTCGAATACCACCACTCGCTTTATAAGTATCTGGGCTATGCCCAGACGCATCATCACGGCATTCTTGATTATGCTCCTGACGCGATTGCACTGGTTGCTAACGACGATCAACTAAAAGCATCAAGCACACTGCTTGTCGAAGAGGCGTTCAATTACTTCAACGAATTATTCGAACATGGACAACTGTTATCACATTTGGGCATGTACCGCGATATTGGACGTGTGCTAGGCGAACACCATCCTGTGTTAATCAACGAACCCTTCAGTGGTTCCGACAAAACATGGACGTTACCAGTCTATGCCATTATCAGTGCCGCCAATAACGTACGAAATGCCAGCAATCTCATTCAATCGTATTTATATAAAGTCGATAAACTCGTGTTGGCGATTGCCACGCCCCAGCAGTTAGAAACTATTTTAGAGTTGCTCAAGGAAACAGGTGTCGAATACGAACATGTCGAAGGCATGGTGCTACCTAAAGGCAAGTTAGGCATCGCCCAACTTAATCTTGAAGAAGGATTCGAGCTCCCAGAGCAACGCGTCGCTTATTTGACGAGCCAAGAACTATTTGGATATCGCTCACGCGTATCGCGATTCATGAATCGTTATAAAGAAGCAACGATTCTTAAATCTTATGATGAACTGCATCCTGGCGATTATGTTGTTCACGAAACAAGCGGCATCGGACAATTCGTTGGCATTCAAACGATTGAAGTCGATGGTATTCACCGCGATTATTTGCAAATTGCTTATGCCGGCAGCGACGTGTTATATGTCCCTTTGGCCCAATTCAATCTCGTGCGCAAATACGGGGCGAAAGAAGGGGCGACCCCGCGGCTTAACCGCCTCAATTCAAGCGAATGGGAAAAGACGAAGAGGAAAATTAAGGAACGCGTCAATGACTTGGCCGAACGGCTCCTCGCTCTTTATAAAGAAAGAGCTAACGCCCAAGGATTTGCATTTGCTCCCGATGACCAATTCCAACGCGATTTCGAAAAAAGATTCCCATTTGAACTGACCCCCGATCAGCAAAAGTCGCTTGAAGAAATCAAACAAGATATGGAAAAACCGATGCCGATGGACCGGCTTCTTTGCGGTGACGTCGGGTTTGGCAAAACCGAAGTGGCCATGCGCGCGGCATTTAAAGCCATCAGTAATGGCAAACAGGTCGCCTTCTTGTGTCCGACGACGCTACTGGCAAGACAACACTACGAGGTCGCCCAAGAACGTTTTGCCCATTTTGGCGTCAATATCGCGATTTTATCAAGACTGATTCCTGAAGCCGACCAACGCCGTTATATTTCCGACATCCGCGAAGGTCGCGTTCATTTGATCATCGGCACGCACCGCTTGCTGAGCAAGGAAATCAAATATCTCGATCTCGGATTATTGATTGTCGACGAAGAGCAGCGCTTTGGCGTTGAACAAAAAGAGCAAATCAAGGAACTGAAATCCAACGTCGATGTATTGACATTGACGGCGACGCCGATTCCGCGCACGCTTCAAATATCGTTGCTCGGCATCCGGCAACTATCGCAACTAAATACGCCGCCAGTCCACCGCATGCCGATTCAAACATATGTCATGGCATATAACAAAGCCATCATCAAAGAATTGATTGAACGCGAATTAGGCCGTCAAGGACAAGTGTTTTATTTACACAACAACGTCTCGACCATCGACGGCGTTGCTAAAAAACTCGGTGACATGATTCATAATGCACGCATCGGTATCGTCCACGGGCAAATGCTTCGCGACGACATCGAAGATGTGATGGTTCGCTTTTATGGTGGCGATTTAAACTTGCTCGTGTGCACTTCGATTATTGAAAACGGCATTGATATTGCCAACGCCAACCTGATTATCGTCGAAGACGCGCAAAACTTCGGTTTGTCGCAACTATATCAGATTAAAGGGCGCGTCGGCCGTGGTAACCGGATTGCCTTCGCGTATTTGCTATATCGCGAGCACAAAGTCATTAATGAAACGGCCGCCAAGCGCTTGAAAGCGATTCAAGATTTTACGGAACTCGGCAGTGGTTACAAAATCGCCCAACGCGATTTGATGATTCGCGGCGCGGGTGACATTCTTGGACCCGAGCAAGCCGGATTCATCGATAGCGTCGGCATCGATATGTATTTACAACTATTAAACGAAGCCATTCTTGAAAAACAGACGGGAGTCCCGACACCACCGCCTGAAACACCGGTGTCATTGGCCATCGATGCGTATATTCCGCAAGCATATGCCGATAACCCCGACAAGATTGAGCTATATCAAGACATCGATAAAGCCAAGACCAACGACGATATCAAGACGATCCGCGAGTACATCCGCGATTTGTATGGTCGTATTCCTAGCGAGGTCGATTTATTGTTACGGAAACGGCAATTTGATTTACATATGAAGCATCCCGCTTTCGACAATATCAAAGAGACGAAGCAATATGTCGATTTGCAACTTTCTCGTGAATTCGTCTTATTAAATAAAGCCGGGACGTTGCTGTTCGAACGGTCACAATTGATCATGCCGCTGATTCGCATCAACTATCAAAATCGCGAATTAAAGATTCGGCTTTTCAAAAAGGGCCAATGGTTTGAAAATCTCGAGGATTTAATGGTGACGATTGCTAATGTATATGATGAACTAGCCCCGAAAAATGAAACTACGATCCCAGTTTGATAAAATATAACCAACATGAGAATCGATAAATATTTAAAAGTATCCCGGCTGATCAAGCGCCGGACCATCGCCAAAGAAATCGCCGAAGCCGGTCGCGTCGACAAAAACGGGCGCCAAGTCAAACCTTCCGACGAAGTCAAAGTCGGCGATTTGATTACGCTCCGCCTGGGCGGACGCGTGATTGAAGTGCGCGTTATTTCGCTAAACGACAAACCAGTTAAAGGGACGCTTGAGCCGATGTATGAATTGCTCGCTAAACCCGAATCTGCTCGATAAAAACAAACGATACGTGGTCGCCGTGTCATTTGGTCCCGACTCGATGGCGCTTTTAAATTTGCTTTATGAAGGTGGCTATCAAGTTATCGTCGCCCATGTCAATTACCACAAACGCGCTCAAAGCAATCTCGAACAAACAGGACTTGAGCAATATTGTTTGAATCGCGATATTCCCATCTACGTATTAGACGTTGATGCAACCGCCGCGGAAGGCAACTTTCAAGGTTGGGCCCGGACAATTCGATACCGCTTTTTCGCCGACATTGTCAATGAAGAAAATGCCACGGCGATTTTAACCGCCCACCATCTTAACGATCATATCGAAACGATATTATTACAAAAGAAACGCAAAACAATGAGTTTTTGCATGGGTATTTGCCTAAAAACAACAATACTAGGTCAGCAAGTCATACGCCCATTGTTACATGTGAGCAAAGACGAACTCATCGACTATTGCACCAGCAGACATATTGATTACGCAATTGACGAAAGCAATATGACTGACGCTTACGAACGCAATCGCATTCGCCACCATCTAGTTCCAAAACTAGAAACCCATGAGATTGAGAAACTATTGTTGGAAGCCGAAACCTATAATGCGAACACCGAAAAATTATTGCACGAAATCGCACAATCGTTTATCGAGGGAAAGCTGCTTATCAAGCAAGTGTTTGGCTATGGTGACCGAGAAATTTTTCTGGCATTGCATCTGCTTTTAGAAAAACAATGTCACGATTATCCAATTTCGAAAACGCTCCTTAAGGAAGTTCGCGATATTGCCCATGGTACTAAATCCCATTGGCGGCGCCACTTGCGCGGCGATGTTTGGTTGGTACGCAGCTATGACACGCTTGAAGTCATGAAATTCGATAGGACCGACAAGTATTCATATACATATTCCAAGCCATCAAAAGATGACACGCCATATTTCTATATGGATTTTACCCAGTCGAGCCATCGTGGTGTTGCCCCGATTGAAAGTTATCCCATCACGATTAGAAACCCCGAGCCAGGTGACTACTTGTTAATTGAGGGACACCGTCGTTTACTTAGACGCCTTTTCATCGATTGGAAATTGCCGCGGCATCGTCGTCATAGTTGGCCCGTCATGCTTGATCGACACGGCGAGATTATCTTCGTGCCCCGTTATCGGCCCGAATTCAAAATCGAAGACAATCCACGCTTTTTCGTTAAATGATACATTTAACTCATATAAAATAGTCGATTAATGTATAATTACTATGCTTATCGATGCGAACTAGTTTCGCTCCTTCAAAGAATATAAGAGGTTGATTAAATGCAAAAAACACCCGTAACACGCAAAGGCCTATTCGGCTTTATCCTACCCTACCTATTGATGGGCATCGCCGTCCTTGTTTTCATTTGGCTTGTCTTCTTCCAAGGACCAACCCGCACGATTACGATTGGACAAACCGATTTGGCCGAATTCTTAAACACCCAAAACGTCACCCAAGTCACGACTACCGAAAAAGAGACGATTACGCAAGTGACTGGCTCATATGTCGATAACGAAGGCAAGACCGTCTACTTTACCGCCACATTTGAAACGAGCAACACGTATATCAAAGACGCCGTCGACGAAGTACTAGCGACCCGTCCGGGCACCGAACCGGGTACTTTCTTTTACAATGGCGACGTCTGGACGAGCGAAAACGCCTTCCAAACAAATTGGTTTGCCACATGGGGACCGACGCTACTTATCATCGGCGGTTCGACCGCGCTATTTATTTTCCTATTCTCACGGATGAACGCTTCCGTCAACAGTTCCAACAACAAAGCGCTGGAATTCAACAAATCACGCGCTCGCCGTGAAGACACGAGCAAAGTCCGCTTCAGCGACGTGGCCGGCTGTGAGGAAGAAAAGGCCGAGATGGTCGAAATCGTTCAATATCTTAAAGATCCGAAGAAATTTTCCAAATTCGGAGCCAAACTTCCGCGCGGCGTTTTGTTAGTCGGGCCGCCCGGAACTGGTAAAACATTATTAGCCAAAGCGGTCGCCGGCGAAGCCGGAGTCCCGTTTTATTCAATCTCGGGTGCCGATTTCGTCGAGATGTTCGTCGGCGTCGGTGCCGGTCGTGTCCGTGATATGTTCCGGCGCGCCAAACAAACCGCGCCCTGTCTCGTGTTCATTGACGAACTCGATGCCGTCGGTCGCCAAAGAGGCGCCGGCATGGGCGGTGGCAACGACGAACGCGAACAAACATTGAACCAACTGCTCGTGGAGATGGATGGTTTTTCCGATAACTCCGGCGTCATGGTCATCGCGGCGACCAACCGCGAAGACGTCCTTGATCCGGCGCTACTGCGCGCTGGTCGGTTTGACCGTCAAATCACCGTCAACTTACCCGATCGTTTAGGTCGTGCGGCGATTTTCCGTGTTCATGCTCGCAACAAGAAAATCGATCCTTCGATTGATTTCGATCAATTGGCGCGACGCACCGTTGGTTTTTCGGGCGCCGACATTGAAAACATCTTAAACGAAGCGGCGATTCTTGCCGTCAGAGGCAACCGCGAAGAAGTCATCATCGAAGACATCGATGAAGCGATTGATCGTCGCATTGCTGGTCCGGCTAAATCCAGCCGCGCCTTAAACGAACACGAACGCCGAGCGATTGCCTATCACGAAGCTGGCCACGCGATCATCGGTTTAAATTTGAAACACTCTGACAAAGTTCAAAAGATCACCATCGTCCCACGGGGACGTACTGGCGGTCACGTGCTGATGACCCCCGACGAAGACCGTTTCTTGATTACGAAAAAAGAACTTCAAGCGCGCATCATCGGTTATTTAGGCGGACGATCCTCAGAAGAGATTTTCTTCTCAGATATATCCACGGGCGCTCAAAACGACATCGAAGTGGCGACGCGTATCGCCCGCTTGATGGTGACCGAATACGGCATGTCATCATTGGGACCGATTCAATACGAAAGCGACAGCTCCTCTGTATTCCTTGGCCGCGACTATACCTCGACGCAGAAAAATTTCTCAACCCAAATCGCGTTTGAAATCGATACCGAGGTCCGCAAAATCATTGATGAGGCACATCAGGAAGCTCACCGCGTCTTAAATGAACATAAAGAAGACGTGATCCTGCTCGCGGAGACGCTACTTGAGAAAGAGACGATATCCGCGGAAGAAATCGCTTATCTACTAGAGCATCGCAAATTGCCCAATGGCAAAAACGATAAGAAGCCAAACGGCACACCCGAAGCAAACAGTGAGGAAGGAAAGGCGTAGCCCTTCCTTTTTTCTCTCATGTGGACATTTGGTAACATTTTAATCAAAGGCAAAGTTGTGCTCGGCCCGATGGCCGGCATTACAACATTGGCGTATCGCGGTTTCATGAAAAAGTTCGGCGTCGACCTTTTTTATACCGAAATGGTATCTGACTGCGGCATCATCTACGATAGCAAGAACACGAAGAAATATCTGGTTATCGACAAAAACGAACATCCAATCGGCGTACAACTTTTTGGCGGTCAAACCAAGACGCTTATCAAAGCGATTCATAAACTCGAAGCCATGAACATCGATTATGATTTTCTCGACATTAACTTAGGTTGCCCGATGCCCAAAGTCACGAAGACGGGCGCCGGCGCCGCTTGGCTGAAACGACCTGATGAACTAGAAGACATGATGCGGCAAGTAGTTGCCGCAAGCAGTAAGCCCGTCAGTGCCAAAATCCGCATTGGAAGCGATGATCAGAGTATCAATTACAGTGACATCGTGCGCCGCATGGAAGACGTAGGCGTGTGCATGATTGCGATTCACACTCGCACGACAAAGCAAATCTATCAAGGGCCGGCTCGCCATGAGGTCATTAAAGATTTGGGTCTAACTATGAGAGTTCCGCTTGTCATCAGTGGTGACATTGATTCAATCGAGCATGCCCAATACGCGCTTGACGTAACCAAGGCCAACGCAGTCATGGTTGCTCGCGGGGGACTTGGCCGCCCAGGATTCGTCAAACAACTAAGTCAATATTTCAAAGATGGCACGATTTTGTCTGAGGCAACCATCAAAGATCAACTTCGGTATCTCCGGCAATTTGCCAAGCGATTGATTGCTTTAAAGGGTGAAGACGTCGCCATGCGCGAACTCCGAGGCATCGGCGCCCACTTTCTGACTGGCTATCCAGGCATGAAAAAATACAAAGCGATGATCAGTCAAATCAATACACTCAATGACCTCGACACCATCTTGCGCCAAGCTCGACGAGACCCTCATGTACAACAAAGTAAATAAAAACCATATAATAGTTAAGTTAGGAAGGTAACGACCATGGAAGAACTTCAAGAACAACAAATCGTCAGACGGAGTAAGCTTGCTAAATACACCGAAAAGGGCATTGATCCGTTTGGACATAAATTCATCACCGATTCCAGTAGTAAGATTATCAAAGAATTTGGCACAGGAAAGTCGGCGGAACAATTGGAAACCGCCAATCATCACGCGACGGTTGCCGGACGCATCGTTTCGATTCGTCGCATGGGTAAAGCAAGTTTTTTCCATTTGCTCGACCGCGAAGGAACATTGCAGTGCTACATGAAAAAAGACGTTGTCGGCGATGAAACTTACGCTCTGCTCGATTTGGCCGACCTCGGTGATATCGTCGGTGTGACCGGACGTGTCATGCTTACTCACTCGGGCGAAGTGACGCTACGCGTCGAGAAATACACCCACCTCGTCAAGGCCCTCCGGCCATTACCTGAAAAATATCATGGTCTGGTCGATGTCGAAGAGCGCTATCGTCGCCGTTATGTCGATTTAATCGTCAGCGAAGACGCCAGGCGTATCGCCATGGCACGCAGCAAAATCATCCGTACGATCCAAAACTTTATGGACAACCGCGGATTTAACGAATTTGAAACCTCGATGCTCCAACCGACGCTGGGAGGCGCGGCTGCTCGTCCGTTTGTTACCCACCACAACGCCCTTGACCGTGACTTCTATCTCCGGATTGCCACCGAGTTGCCACTCAAGCGACTACTAGTCGGTGGCCTTGAACGCGTTTACGAAATTGGGCGCTTGTTCCGTAACGAAGGCATCGATACACGACACAATCCCGAATTCACGACGATTGAAGCCTATCAAGCTTATGGCGATATCGAAGATATGGCCGAACTGGCTGAATCACTATTCCGCGAAGTCGCGTCTAAAGTAGCGGGAACATTACAATTACCATGGGGCGAGAAGGTTATCGACGTTGAGAAACCATTCCGCAAAGTACACATGGTCGAACTAATAAAGGAAGCAACAGGCATCGACTTTTTCGAACATAAGTCGCTCGATGAGGCATTGGACTTGGCGAAAAAGCACGAAATCCACCTTGAAAAACACCAGATGACCTCTGGTCATGTCATCAATGCTTTCTTTGAAGAATTTTGCGAAAAGAAACTCGTGCAACCGACATTTGTGTATGGCCACCCGATTGAAATCAGTCCACTAGCCAAAAAAAGCAAAGACGAACGGTTCACGGAACGGTTTGAATTATTCATCGATGGTTCCGAATATGCGAACGCTTTTACGGAACTGAACAATCCGCTTGATCAAATCGAACGGTTTGAAGCCCAAGTGCGGGCCAAAGCGCTCGGCGATCAAGAGGCAAGCGACGTCGACACCGATTTCCTTGAAGCACTTGAATACGGCATGCCACCTGCCGGTGGTATTGGCATCGGAATTGACCGCCTTGTGATGTTGATGACGAATTCCGCTTCGATTCGCGAAGTTATTTTGTTCCCACTGCTACGTGATCGATAATCGTTTGACTTGTTTTGGTTTGGGCCCACTATTAGTAAATATGGGCCAATCCTTCATGCCGATTTGTTCCTTTACAAAGTAATTAATATAAAATATAATCTGTTAGGTATAGTGTGAAGGCTATATCTAATTGACTCTCTGCTATCAGCAGATGATAGCCAGAATGACCAAAGGGAGGTAAGTTTATGCCAAAGTACGAAATCATGTACATCGTACGCGATGACCTAGAAGAATCCGCGCGGCAAGAAACCATCGCCAAACTTCACGCGATTTTAACCGAAAAAGGTGCTGAAATCCGTAAAGTCGACGAATGGGGCTCACGCGAACTGGCCTATGAAATTAGGGACCAGAAAAAAGGTTATTACGTCGTGTTAAAGATTACGGCGGAACCCGCGGCGATCGATGAATTCGATCGACTCGGAAAAATTAATCCGCTGCTACTTCGTCACCTAGTAACGATCGATAAAGATTAATTCATAGGAGGAATTATCCATGATCAACCGCGTTGTTTTAGTCGGACGCCTCACGAAAGACCCCGATCTCCGTCGGACGCCTACGGGCATGTCTGTCAACTCCTTCACGATTGCCGTTGACAACCGCGTGCGGGCCGGAGCCGAACGCTCCGCCAGCTTCATTAACTGCTCAGCATTTGGAGCGACTGCCGACAACATGGCCAAATACACCCGCAAGGGAAGTCTGGTTGGACTTGAAGGCCGGTTGCAACAACGTACCTATGAAAACAAAGAGGGCCGCAAGGTCAACGTCATCGAAGTGATTGCCGATTCCGTTCAATTCCTAGAACCAAAAGGAGTGACAGAATCGCGTCCTGATGAAAGTTTCCCTGCTGACGAGCCCGCCGATGACAACAAGAACCTTGCGTCAATCGACATCGTCGATGACGACTTACCATTTTAACGCTATAGAAAGGAACCACCATGGCTTTTAAAAAACTCAGACCACGCAAGAAAGTCTGTTACTTTACCAAGAACAAGATTCCATACATCGATTACAAAGATGTGGAACTCTTAAAACGCTTTATCTCGCCCAACGGCAAGATTGCGCCGCGTCGCGTCACTGGCACCAGTGCCCGTTACCAACGTGAATTGGCCACCGCGATCAAGAATGCTCGCTTCGTCGCCTTACTGCCTTACACAATTGACTAATTGAAGCAAAAAGTCGCGCAAAACGCGGCTTTTTTACTCGATTTCAGCGATAACACGCTTGAACTTAAGTCGTACTTGTACGACTTTTTTCTTATGTTAATCAGATAATATTGTATAATAAGACAAGCCGAGGCCGCTCATGAACAAAGTATTTAACAAAATTCGGATTGCCGCAATCGTATTCGTTGCTTTTGAGTTGGCTATCCTTGTCGCTTTGACGCTGTTTTATGGATTCGACTGGTTCAATTTCCGGTTCTTCTTTAGCCTTGATGTCATCTTGGCGACGATTATCGGCTGGAGTGTTTTAAACCTCGCCTTCGTCATCATTTCAGTAACGGCGATGGGACGACAACGCCAAAAAAGCGATTTGAAAGCCGCGGAAATCATCGGGACCGACATCCAAGAGGCCTATAACTTCGGCATGATTGGACTCGCCGTTGTCAATGAAGAGCAAACGGTGTTATGGTCTAACGAACTATTCGAAGATCGCCAAATCAACATCATTGATCGTAACATTCTTGATTTCCAACCAGCTTTGAAAGAGCTTAGTAGCGCGACACCGGCGAACACCGTCAAGATCGAAATCAATACCCGAGATTACGAAGTAAAATACTTAAGCGAGGCCCATTTATACATCTTCAAAGATGTGACGGCCTATGAATCACTTTATAAATATTCGAAAGAGCAAGCGCCCGTCATCGGTATCATCGTGCTCGACAATTATTCCGATTCATCGATTAACATCGAAGAGAATAACGACATCATCTTAAACATTCGCAATACGATTTTCGAATACGCAAAAGAATACGGCGTGTTATTACGACGCTACCGTTCCGATGCTTATTTTGCCCTTTGTAACTATGAATCGCTTGCCAAGATGAAAGCTGACAATTTCTCGCTGATTGACCGCGTCAGAAAATTGACGAAGGATACCGAGACATACATTACACTTTCAATTGGTTTCGCCCACGACTTCCCCGACGATTTCGTCAAGTTAAACGAAATGGCGACCAGCGCGATTGACATCGCGATTAGCCGCGGCGGCGATCAAGTCGTCGTCAACCAATATGGCGAAGAGCTTGCCTTCTATGGCGGACGCACCCAAGTCCAAGAACGCCGTAACAAAGTCAAAGTGCGTTCCTTGGCCGATGGTTTGATTGGATTGATTAAAAACGCCAGTAACGTCTTAATCATGTCGCACAGCGACATGGATCTCGATGCGCTGGGCTCAGCCCTTGGCGTTAAAGCCATGGTCGATAGTGTTGGTAAACCTTCCAAGCTTTTATATGCACCAAAACTTGCTGAAAAGAAAACGCGCATGGCCGTTACGACGATGTTTTCTCGCGACGAACTCGATAAAATGACGATTGCGCCCAAAGACGCGCTCGATTTATTGAAACCGGATACACTTGTGATTGTCACCGATGTTCATCGACCGTCACTGACGATGTTTCCGAAACTACTCGACGATGCAACGAAAGTCGTCGTCATCGATCATCATCGGCGCGCCGAAGAATTCATTGAAAACCCAGTTTATAGTTATGTCGAACCAAGCGCTTCTAGCGCCTCCGAGTTAGTCGCCGAACTTATCCGCTACGCGTCACCTAATCCACGCATCACGATTCCCGCACCCTATGCGACGATAATGCTCGCCGGTATCTTTTTAGACACCAACTACTACCGAGCAAAGACCGCCGGCATGCGCACGTTTGAAGCCTCAATGTTCTTAAAGGAATCAGGCGCCGATAATTCACTAGCGGACACCTTCCTCAAAGACGATTATGAAGAACATAACTTAATCACGAAGATTATGGCTACCTCAAAGACACCCTATTATGGCATCGTCGTCGCCCTGGCTGATCCCGCTGATATCATCGACCGCGCCACGCTAGCGAAAGTCGCCAACATGAACATTCAGATCAAAGGTGTCAACGCTACCTTCGTAATCGGAAAAACCGACGCCAAAGAAGTGCGCATCTCCGCGCGAAGCGACAACACCATCAACGTCCAGTTCCTATTAGAAAAGCTTGGCGGGGGCGGACATTATTCACAAGCCGCATGCGCGTTCGCTAATTTAAGCATCGAAGAAGCTGAAGCCAAGCTACTCGAAGTGTTAGAAACATACCTACCCGCGGCACGTGCCGATGGCAAAGACAAGAAATAAGGAGACGGCCATATGAAAGTGATATTGCTTAAAGATGTCAAAAAAGTCGGCAAGAAAGACCAAATCGTCGAAGTGGCCGACGGCTACGCCCGTAATTTCCTGTTTGCCAACAAACTAGCGGTGCCAATGACCGAACGCGGCCTAGAAATCGTCGATACCCAGAAAAAACAAGTTGAAGATGAATTGCTTCGCAAGCAACAAGAAGCGCAAGTGATTGCCGACAAACTGAAAGACATCGTTTTGGAATTTAGCGCCCAATTTTCCGATGATGGACGCATGTATGGTACGATTTCGACCAAGCAAATCGTCGAAGAACTTAAAAACAAACACCAAATTGTCGTCGATAAACGCAAATTCGTCGATCACTTCCTTGTCAATGCAGCCGGCTATACTAGGCTGCGCATCGAATTAGCCAAAGGCGTGCTTGGAACGATTACCGTCTTTGTCACGGAGAAGAAATAATATGGGACGCCCACTTCCGTTTAATATTAATGCCGAGAAAACGGTTCTCGGAGCGATGCTTATCGATGAGATGGCGCTTGCCACGTGCATCGGCGATTTGTCGGAAGCCGATTTTTATGGCGCTAATAAACGCCATGCGACGATTTACGCCGCGATGGCGGCACTTGTAAAGAAACACATACCCGTCGATGTGCAAACGGTGACCGACGAGTTATTGAATACGAAAGAACTCGATAACGTCGGCGGTGTCGATTATTTAATGGAATTAACCCAAAGCGTCGTCTCACTGTCGAACATGGACTTTTACATTGCAATATTGAAAGACCATCGCATTTTGCGCGACCTCATCAATTCCATCGATACGATCCGTAAAGAATACGACGAAGAAGAGATCGACGACATTACCAACTTCATCGCTCGTGCCGATTCCAAGATTCACGACGTGACGCAAAAACGGCGTATATCCAATTTCCAAAGTGCTGCCGATATCGCTAGCCGCGTCGAACAAGAACTTAAAATCGTCGCTCGTCCCGGCGGATTAACCGGCATCGACACTGGGTACAACCAACTCAACGATTTCACGCATGGTTTCCAAAAAGGGGAAATGGTCATTCTAGCCGCGCGTCCTTCCGTCGGTAAAACGGCGATGGCGCTGAACATCGCCCTTAACGCCGCACGGCGCAATAACTTGCCAGTAGCCATCTTTTCACTGGAAATGCCGGCCAACGCTTTGATCAAACGATTGATTGCCACCGACGCCGGCATCGATCTTGACCAAATTCTAAAAGGAACGCAGTTTTTAAATGCCAAGGAAAAAGCCTCAATCGGTCAAGCGATTAAAAACGTCGCTTCCGCTAATTTATACATCGACGACAGCGCCGGCATCAAACTCATTGATATCATCGCTAAATCGCGTCAATTAAAAGGACGATTAGGCGATCTTGGGCTCCTCGTGGTGGATTATATCGGTCTAATCACCACCGGTGAAAAGAAGATTGAAAATCGACAAGTAGAAGTCAGTAACATCTCAAGGCAACTCAAAGAGTTGGCACGTGAACTAAAAGTACCGATTCTTGTCGTATCCCAGTTATCGCGTGAAGTCGACAAACGCGACAATCGCCGTCCGATGCTGTCCGATCTACGCGAATCCGGTTCGATTGAACAAGATGCCGACGTCGTGTTATTAATGTACCGGTCGAAGTATTATCAAGGCTTCAATACCGTCAAACGCACAAGCGGCCCCGGATCGAAAGGGAAAAACGAGGAAATCGCCCAGAAAGAAGAGACGCTATTGTCGTCGATCGACAAAGCTCTTGATTTGGTGGAACTGCGCGTTGCCAAAAACCGTAATGGCCGCATCGGTAACATCAATTTGCTGTTTTTTACCTCTTACGGACGGTTTGAAACGCCAAGCAAAGAGTTTGAAGAGAAATTACGCGAAATTCGCGCCGATCACAATATTTCCGACATCGAAGATTAGACATGCGTTTTTATATACTGGCGAGTGGGTCCAAAGGTAACGCCACGGTTATCAGCGATGGCGTGACTAATATCCTCATCGATATGGGCTTAACTAAAAAGTGGTTGTTAGAACGATTAGCGGAAACGCCGATTGCTTTTGAAAACATCCATTTCGCCCTGTTCACTCACGATCACGGCGACCATTCAAGTGGACACAAATTCATCGATATCGAAAAACGCTATGCCACCCGGGGCACAATTGAGGTTTTGCCCGAAAACGAACTACGCCATTACGAACCGATTAAGTTCGGATCGTTTAAAATAACACCGCTTCCCATCAGCCATGATGCCCACGACGGCGTCGGCTTTATCATTGAATCGGGTTGCGAAAAACTCGTGTACATGACCGACACCGGATATATCAGCGAAGTCAACATGGACTACATGAAAAACGCTGACTATTACATTATCGAAAGCAATCATAACGTCAGAATGTTACTACAAACCGATCGCACGTTTGCCCTGATTCAACGCATCTTGGGTGATACCGGCCACTTATCAAACGAAGATGCAGCGATGTATTTGACGCAGCTATTAGGACCAAACACCAAAGAAATCATCCTTGCGCATTTATCGGAAGAGGCGAATACGCCCGAAGTCGCGCTTAATGCCCATGTGAATATATATCGCCGCAAGTACATCGACATCGACAAAATTCGCATTGAACCGGCCAAGCAATACGGAGTTACCATCGGTGGATCCGATAAATGAAAATAAAGATTATCGGTATCGGCAAAATCAAAGAAGGATATTTTACTTCGGCAATTGCTGAATATGTTAAAAGATTGCAACCATATACCGATATAGAAATCATCGAACTCCAGGAAGCGCGCTTAAAAGACAAAGCCTCACAAGCAGAAATCGAACAAGCATTAGCCAAAGAAGCGCAAGACATTCAAAAGCGAACTAAGAGCGAAGATTATGCCATCGCGCTTGATTTGGACGGCGCACAGTTATCTAGTGAAGCGCTGGCGGCGCATATCGATGAGCTGATGAGTAGCGGACATTCCTCATTAGCATTCATTATTGGAAGTTCGCACGGACTTGCTGAATCGTTAAAGAGCCAAGTCGATGAACGTCTAAAACTTTCAGACATGACTTTCCCACATCAATTGGTGCGCGTCATTTTACTAGAACAAATTTATCGCGCTTTTAAGATTAATCGAGGCGAACCCTATCATAAATGAACAAATCACAGCAAATGTGACATTAACGATTAACTGGAGGCGCTACAAATGGACAGCAAGACAATGAAATTATCGGACTTCCCATTACGTACATATGACAAAATTCGCTATTGCGACACCGATCGGCAAGGTCACGTCAATAACGCCGTTTTCAATTCTTTCTTTGAAACAGGCAGAACGGAACTTTTTTTCAATCCTAAGCGCCCATTATACAGCGATAATTGCCAATTCGTTATTGCCGATATACAAGTTGCCTTCTTGAAAGAAATCAATTGGCCGGGGACCGTCGAGATTGGCACGGCGATAACCAAAATCGGCAATAGTTCCATCGCCATATCGCAAAGCTTGTTTCAAAATGACATCAAGGTGGCTGATGCGATATCAATCATTGTCCATATGAATGAGACTACTAGAAGGTCGCAGCCACTTAGCGAAGAGACAAAACAAGTATTGACGGCTTATATCAAGTAACGCATAAGAATCACCAAATAAAAAACGAACCCAACGTTTGGATTCGTTCACGATTTCATTCAATCAATCCGTAGTGCCGCATCGCTTTGGCCCAGCCGTCGTTATCGATATCGTCGGTAACAAAGTCGGCTTCTTTTTTTACTTCGGGTTTGGCATTGCCCATGGCAATCGAGATACCCGCGAAGTTTAACATTTCGATGTCGTTGGGATTATCGCCGATGGCCAGACAGTTTTCAGGGCTCCACCCATAATGTTCAAGCACGGCGAGAATACCCTTGGCTTTATCGGAGTCTTTGGGCATGATATCAACGGCGTATTCGTCCCAACGCGCGCTTTTACATTGTTCAAGGTGGGGAAGAAATAGCGATTCATCGAGTTCATCACAAAAACAAATGGCCTGATAAATCGTCCGGTCGTAGTGGTCTGGAAATGTTCGGGGTTGGGGGAAGCGGGTGCCAAACTTCTCGTGGGCGGATATCACGCGTTCATCAACATAGTTGATGTGCCCTTCATTTTCTTCAATTAATGTTAAACCGAATTTAAGCCGTTTTGAGAATTTAATAAGCATGTCGACTTCATTTTCTGGCAGTGGGTAGCGGTAAATGATTTTGCCATCAAGAATGGCGTTGGCTCCGTTCATGGTGATGAAGCCATCGGGTTTGACTTGTGACAAAACGCCGACTTTTCCAATCAGGTAGCGATTACGACCTGAAGCAAGGAATACTTTGATGCCTTGTTTTTGTAGTGCTTTAAAAGCGGCGACGGCGCTGTCGGGCACGCGCTTGTATTTATGGGAGAAGAGCGTTTGATCGATATCGGTAACGACTAGTTTGATTTTATGATCCATACAAGTCCTTTCTTTTGCACATGAAGCGCGATTCGTATATATTGATGACTGGTGAAATCATGAACATGTTCCACAATTACAATTTGGTGCGAATCGAGGATAAAGCGAATCCGTTTTCAGCGCTTTTTGAGACGGAAGACGGCGGGCGCTTTTACGTTGAACCGGCATTTTATTCCCAGTTATTAGCGATTGAGGAACGGGAGCCGCGCCAACTTGGTTATATCATAGATGAAATGCTGCGCCTAGTCAAAAAGAACCGCCGCATCGTGTTCACGCTCGATTACATGCACCCGATCACACGCGGAATCGATGATTTCATCTACCTAGAAATACGCGATGTCGTCGGCAATTTGAAACTGTATTTCGTCAATAGTTCCAACGTGTTTGGAAAAGGCGTTTAGATTAATCTATTTCAATCCAGTCGCCATATAACCGCATCATGCGGTTTTTGTTTTAATAAGCCGCACTTGACAGGCCTTCATCATTGCTATTTGACCCTAAATAAGCAACAATTATAAGACAGGGAAACAGCATGGCCATCGAAGGATTACTAGTGTATAACATTGCGCTTGATAACGCCCGTTACCAAGAAGAGATCACGTCTTTTCTAACGGCTTTTCGCAAAACCGGCATGCGTTTGACGCCTGTTTCCAATATCAAGGTGTTTAACCTTGTCGAAGAAAACCCCGCTCGATTCGCGTTCGCGGTGTTTTGGGACAAAGACATACACGTGGCGCGATACCTCGAAGATGAAGCGCGCATTCCCATCTTTAACAACCAACACACGATTGAAACGTGTTCGGACAAAGCACTGATATATTTAGCGCTTCGAAACTACAATATCCCAACGCCCAAAACAGTCATTTTGCCCTTTACCTTCAACGTCAATCTTTTAAAGTATTTTGACGATGTCAAAGAAATGATGCGCGACTTACCATATCCGTTTTTGGTCAAGGACCGCTTCGAATCGCTCGATGATAAGATTTACCTCGTCGCTGATGAGGCTAAATTCAAAGCGCTATTAATCGACATCGGCAAGAAGTCACTCCTGACCCAGCAATACATCATGCCTCAAGGCCGGCGCGTCATTCGCGTCAGTGTTGTCGGTGGTTCGGTCATCGCCGCGATTGAACGATTCCGTGAGACGACCGATGAAGGCAAAATCATTGAAGAAGCCAAACAAATCAAGGTCAGTCGCCCGATTAAGAAAATCGCTCAAGCGGCCGCGAAAGCCGTCGGAGCCGATTTCGCCTCCATCGATATGATCATCGATAAGAAAAAACGCTTATACGTGTATTCAGTCAAAACCAATGCCAGCATGCTGGCCATTGAACGGGCGACGGGCATGTACATCAGCTGGTACATCGCGCGTTATATTAAAAAAGTATTCCGCGCGAGACGCGCACAGTTCACTAATTATTAAAGAAAACCTCCGGAGAAAATCCGGAGGTTATTTTTATTTCTTGGGTGCAACTTTAACTGGTTCCATCGGTGGGCGTAATGTTTTGCTTGAAAGCCACATCATCCGTAACCCAACAAGGAGCACAAACGCCATCGAGGCGTAGTTGGGGAAGATAAAGCCGACGATCAGCGAGATGATTGCCGGGCTAAGTAACAACCAACCGGTAATCTTATAGGCTTCCAGGAACGTCATCGTGCGGTTGGGATTGGTTTTACCCCGCGTCATCACAAACACGAGGAGGCCCATGAATACCCCTAAAATCGAGTTGATGGCCAGAATTGTTCCAGTCGTGAACCAAACGTTACGAACTTTGATGTTGGAGTAAGCTTCGTCGAGAAAGATTTCCCAATTTTTGAGAATTTTTTCTTGGTATTCGGCGAATTCAAGCCCGGTTGAGGTTGGCGTGGGTCGTTCGATCGGATTGCCGAATTGATCAATCGTTCCCAACTGTTTAATGTTTGTATTCACCTCAAACGATAGATAATCACCTTGCATCGCTGAGGCATAGTCGCGTCCAGCCACGGTACCAGCGGCCACACCCGTGGGATTATATAAGAAAACGTTAAGTGAATATTGACCGAAGAATACGAAACTGCCAATGGTTAAGTTTGGGGTTTCGGCACTATTCGTCGCTTCAAGTTTGGCATTTAAGAAAGCGAGGGCATCGTCGTTAGAAGCCGCGCCTTGATAATAGACTTTCAATTTTACATCATTGGCGTGATTGCGATATTCATAGTAGTGGAAATCGATGCCGCCTTCACGGTCAAACAGCGGAAACGCCGTTTCCCAACTGGAATTGGGATTGGCGAGTTTATGAAGTTCACCATCTTGTTCGACGATTAAATCGACGTCTTCGTCAACAAGCGCCTCTGAGAAGTTTTGAATGCCGACGTCAAATGAATATAGCGTCGAATCCATGAAGTCGGCACCGTTGGTATTGGTGGCGCTGACAAATAATGGTACGGCCGAGATGATAATCGAAAGAAGAAATAATATTGCCGCAAGATACCACTTTTGGAAGCGGCCTTCCATCGCGGCGTCGTTACGGAATAATGATGCGAAGATTAGTTTTAATGTTTTCATTTTAATGCTTCCTTGACCTGACTAGTAAATTATATGGGAAAGCGTCATTCAATACAATTGAATAATACACACGCTCTTTATTTAAAAAGATAGGTGCCGTATTATTATTTGTGGTATTCAACTGATATGAAAAAAGCGAGTTTCCCATTATTGATGATTGTCGCATTGCCGCTGATGGCTTGTAGCAGCGGCCCAATGTATGAACTGGCGTATACCGCGGTCAATAAGCTTCAAACGCTGATTGAAAACGCCGATACGCTCTTTATTCGACATGCCTATTATGGTGATCCGCCCAATGAATCATATGGCACGCTGGCATTACTAGTTTATTCAACGCTCAATGAACTTGAAGAACGCGTCACCAGTTATTTCGGTTATGAAAACGAGGAGCTTTACTATCTCGGGCTAGATGCCGTACGCTTGTACGATTACCGCACCTATTATTACGAACTCGATAACTTCAAAATCAACGAACATTTTGGTTTTGAACGTTAATCGACTTATCTAATCCATAAATATTTTGCTTAATAACTGCTCTTTTTTTCACAATTGCTTCTACAATATACAATAGAGGTCACACTATGAAAAAAATAGTCTTGCTGCCACTTGGCGGCCTATTGTTGACCTTGTTATTAGCCATAACGGGGAGACCCTTCCTACAAGTAGACGCCACTGATCCAAACTGGATAGCGACCGCCGAAGAAGATATTCCTGGCGACTTCGCCTTCAGCGTCGAGGTGACGCCCACGTCAATTCTTGCGCAAGACGAGTATTTTTTCACAAGCGCCAATCCAAACCCATATGAGACATATTCTTACGAAATAAATCATGAAGCCGATTCATTTTTAATGAACTTCACAGGCTTGTTTATCCCCATGATTGGCGACCCAGAAGCAAGAGCGCCTTACATGACGCTTGGGTTCGCCGACGATAATTTCGGCATGATTAATAGTTATTACAACATGGGGCGATTAACCAAAATTGGCTTTGACATCGCTGAAGACATGTATGAAGACGTAGAAACAGAATTGGCGGGCGTGATCGGACTTCAAGTCCGCGAAGGGAAAAACGGCGATTTCTCAAGCGCCGAAAACGAGGGGGCCGGCCCGACATATATCGACGATATCGAATGGATTGTCGAATGGGATTTGACTTGGCGGTCCACCGATGTACCGAGTCACGAAGGATTTACGCCGTTGTTCAACGATGAGACAAGGCTCGACGATATAAGCAATTTCCGCCTTATTACGTTGAGTGAAGTGCATTTCGAGCGCATCTATGTGGAAGGTTCCCACTTTTTCGAAGCATACAATGAAACGCCCTATTATTATGCGGCGTATGAAGAAACAAACATATCCGAAGACTGGGGCCTAACTTTTAATTTTGACAATCGCACGGATGACGATTACGAAATTGATAATTCTTCGGCGATAACACCGGCGCTTCAAGTATCGGAGGAATACGTTGAACACGATATTCCGTTTGCCGTCGACAGTGAAGATGGGCTTGTAACTTTGGACATGGTCGTACCCGTCGTCGTTGTCGATGCCGCCCTTCCATTGATGGAACTAACGCTAACCAATCCGGAAACGACTCCAGACATGCCGGTATCCATCACTGGTTGGGTTAGCGCACTCGCTAGCGCAACTTACGGCAATCAAGCGATCGATACGGCATATTTGGACACAACTAGAAATGTCGATATTGTTCATCGCTTTGGCATACAGACCTCCGACATCATGTTTTTCTCAGCGACTATACCACTACAAGTAAATGTCACTAATCAAGGTGTGACAATTGCTGAACCAGACCCACAACCGATGGGCGGCAACCTCGTGAGTATGGTCACCTATAGCGAAAACGTTGATACCGTCGATCACTATGAAGGCGAAGACCCATCAGCGTATTACAGCGAATACACATTTAATCCGGGTGGCTTTCTGACACTAGCTCAGGGATTTGAATCGCAGGGCACCAAGGTTCAAGAAATGCATTTTACGATCACGATATTGGGAAAGACAAGTTATGAAGGCAGCGATCCTAGGAATGGATTCAGTATTTGGCTACGCGATGAGCAAGGGGCCAACATTGAAGATACCGCGCGATATATTGAGATACTATCAACGGTTGAAATTGATTCGACGATCCAAGTTGATTATGTGAATGTATCAGCATACAAAGCAGTTTCCTTCTATATGGAAACGGCCGAAATAGAAGATACTTTGTTTACATTCAAGCTTTCGATGACCGGCACCGAGTATGACACCGATTATTTTTCTAATGAAGATCAAGCGCTTTTCTATGCGCTGTCTTTCAATTTAATGACCGATGAAGTTGGCGGATCGGGACTCAATGGCGTGTGCGAAGGTTTGTCTGGTGCCCAGTGGACGCTATTATCAAATGAATATAGTTATATGTCTTGGGATACGCAGTCATTATTCGTTGATAATGATTTGAAGATGCAAAGCGCGGATATTGAGGCAATGCTATCGCGCTATCAATACCTTAATGGAATTGATTCGGTCACCTATCCAGAATTTATCAATGAAGAAGAGCCATTAGAGTTAATGCCATTACACACAAAAGACGAAATAGGCGAAGTCATGTCAATGCTTGCCTTGTTATCGTTTGGAACACTCGCTTTTTATTATGTTAGAAAAAGGTTGCAACATCGCTTTTAATTGCCATTCACTAAAACGAGTCAATCGATGAAGTCATACAATTGTTCGTCAACCGTTTATATAGTTGCGAGAAACAGATTGTTAGAGCCATTAAATGACCCATAATTGATTAATAGGACGATAAATGCTAATATGAAGCCGCTCTTTGGAGCACACCCTGGGGATGTACAGGTTTCGACAGGGTTGCGTCTGGCAGTAGGGGCAGCCGAGTGGCGACGTTATCGCCAAACCAATTTAACTGGCAACAGTCAAATTTCATACGCTGCGGCTTAATCGCACAATATACCGTCCCGCCTAGCGGGCACAGCGCGCTACCGATGGTTTACGTCACTCACGCATCGAGTTAGTGTCATAACAAGTGGCTAGGCCTTCGTCTTGACCAGCGGCGTAGGTAGAAAACAATATGGTCTCGCGCGCACTTCATTTGTCGATATTGAATGGCGTGTTAAACAAAAAATATCGTCTAAGCTGTAGGCGCTATTGCAGGACCGATTTTGGACCGGGGTTCGACTCCCCGCATCTCCACCATACTTACGTAGTAAGTATGCACCCCAAATCTAGGTGCATACTTTTTTCTTTTCCCAGTCCTGAAGAAGCCGAGCCAAGTCATTTATTGCTTGGCTTTTTATGTCCCGGGATGAGTGAAGATAAACGGTTTCGGTAATCGACTTAGAGGAGTGGCCAAGAAGACCACGAATCGTTTCACTCGAGTAACCAAGACCTTCAAGAGTCGTAGCAAACGAATGACGAAGTTCGTGCTTATCAATCTGCGGAAGTCCTGCAGCAATAGATGCAGAATCGATAGTTCTTTTTATATAAGTCTCTCCTATGACTTTTTTGCAATTGTATTTTGAAGGAAAAACAAACTGGCCAGTTTTTTTACAAGGAGATACAAGTCGCCACTCGTTAAACAAACCAACTAAATATGTAGGTATCGGAATTGACCGATAACTCTTCTTTGACTTTAAAGGAACAACCATTTGGCCGCTGGCCATTGTTTTATTAGTAACACCCTGATAAAGGATTAATTCTTTCTTTTCAAGATTTACGCCATGATCCCATACAAGTCCACGTAGTTCCGAAGTTCGTATACCCATCATGTAAAAAACAGTGACAATCAGATATGCCATCTGGTCATCAATGAAATCTCTTAATCTTAGAAAATCGCTAAATGTGTAAACCACTTTGTTTTTTGGAATCCGAATAGTTCTATGAAATTCCGGAAGCATAAGCAGATGACGATGGAGATCAACACCAAATCTTTTATGGCCATAATCAACAATCTGAGTAAGCAGTTCACGAACGTTTTCTTTCTCGACAATCGATGAGGAATCAACGTATTTAAACCAAGCCATAAAATCATCAAAAGTTAATAAGCGATATTCCTTCTCCATGTCGGGAAATCCGGGAACAATATAGTTCTTAAAGCGGTAGTACTTGGTTCTTTGAGTACTTTGAGCTTGATAAGATATTTTCTCATCAAACGTGACTTTGCATACTGTTGAAAACCGCACCTTGCTAATACGGCTTCCACGATTGGCCGTCAGAGTCTCTTTCATGAATAATTCGTTATCGAGGGCTTCCTCTTTACTATCAAAACCACGAACCATATGGCTTTTACCAAAAACCGAAAATGATAAGTCCCATTTCTTTGTTTTTTTGTTTAAATACGCAGGCATATAATTCCTTGTTTTTTAAAATTCAGTTCGACTGAATTTTCCTATTAAGCATCATCTTCGACGATTTCTCCATCGTCGTTGATGCCTAGATTCTTAAGGATCATTCTAAGATAAGGTGTTCCATGCTGGTATTCTTTGAAATTATTGAAAAGCATGTCACTACACTCGACAAACGACAATTCCTTTTTGCCATGTCGTTTTCTTAAATAATTGACTGAAGCAACAGCCTTATGATCTAAATTCAATGATGCTTTGTGAAGAACATAACCAATAAAATTGTTGAACTCGATTGGATCGGCTAACCATATTTTCATAAGAGTAGGGCCAGCTGCAGTTGAGAGCCAGTCATGTTTCTTAGCCAACGTCAGTTCTTTGCGAGCTTGATTTTTGATTGTTATAGCATTAACATGCCCTAATAATTCTTTCCACTTAGGCCAAGTTTCGGCTTTGTATCGATTATTATGATCATAATTATGTGGATTCTTGAAATCTACAAGACCTGCTATAAGACCAGAAACAATGACCGGAACATTATTGTTGTTGAAGGCACCATACATTTCTTTCAAGACGGTTTCGGCGGCTTCGTGATAATATCTGGCTTCATAACGAATCCAAGAATCGGCGACAACGGAGTATTCCTTAGAAATTCGTTCGGCTTTCTTGTTATAAATACATAGTTGCTTCGTCGATCGTCCACCGAATGTTGCCGTAAAGCCTTCGTTTTTTGAAAGAATCACTTCGGGTTCGTCAGTTTCACTAAGAAGACCAGTAGAACCTTCAACAATCGTTCTTCTCAAAGAAGTTGTGTAAAGATGACGGAATATACGATATTTGAGTTCGCCAAGAGATATTAGACCACTGAAGTCATCAATAGCAGCATCGACACGTGTGGCGATGCCATTGGCATTGATTACTTCAAATATTAAGTTTCTCCAATCACCTTTACGAAGTTCAAAAGCCCGGCAGGCATCACCTTTCATCTCAAGTAGCCAGGTTTCTTGACCTTCAGCATTTCTCGTAGTTTCTCCGCCAGCAAGAATTATTACATTCTCATCGAAAGTATATTTTTTTCTATATCCTGAAACACCATTACTAACATCGCATTCATCATGGTTAACAAGGAGGGCATCAAGTACAGGCTTACACTTGTCATCTGAAGGAGAAAAAGTGCCATTAAAACGTACTTTTAAGTAATCAAGACAAACATTCAATTTATCATCTAGGTATGTAGTACACCGGGTGTTACTCAACCCGGTGGCCGAGACTAAAGTCCCGGCTTCAACGGCCTTGTCCGGCCTGTTGGAAGCCGGTCCACTTATTACGTTTTTATCTGAAATCTTGGCCATGATATTTCTCCTTGTTATCGTCTTTGTCGTTTCGCATGAATAGGGGGAGTGCACTATTCCCCCTGGCCACTACGGCATGGGCATTCCCTCCCATGTGGCCAACCCCCAAACCCGTGGGGGAGGTTTCCCCCGTATGTTGCCACATACGCCCCCTCGAAAGGGTCGAGCGTTTTCTTTAAATGACTAAGGCATCATCGTCTTTAGGTGATGTCTTTTGTGATAGTTCCTTAGGTTCTTCCTTATCCTGGTCATTCCACCATCTGACGAAATATCCACGGGTCTTGAGAATCTGCTGCATCGATGCCGGCTTGTTGTCAAACGTCTCCAATTCAATCAAACCGTACTTCGAACGTCGCTGCCTTTCTTTGAAGAAACCGGCCATGGCGTCGGTATTGTATCGATCGGCATATACGACTTTCTTAGGCAGGTATATTTTTTGAATCCGGGGAGTGTTTTCGGCTCGGCCATCGGTTACTTCAGCTCGAATCTCTAAATAATCCATTTGATTGTGAATCGTCTGCAGTTTGGAATAGGCCCAGGAGGCAATGTGCTTGTAAAGGTAGTGAACCAACGTCTCATCAGAGCGGACACGGCGGTACTCCATGTCGAAGTTTTCAAAACTATCGATGATTTTCTGGAGCAGATAAGGAATGGTCCATGCAAGTGGCATGGCCAGTTTCCATTCAACTTCTTGCCCATAACCAAGATGAACAAGTTGACCAAGGCGACGAAGGTCTTCAGGGATCGATTCGTAACCTTGTTCGTCTCCGTATAAGCGGACCATCAT
>Ga0116194_1000070_pt1 | contig 121932 bp, 108 predicted proteins | sample AD_SCU001_MetaG_FD_89887 | JGI IMG/M metagenome (GOLD analysis project Ga0116194, IMG submission 89887) | Active sludge microbial communities of municipal wastewater-treating anaerobic digesters from China - AD_SCU001_MetaG | ecosystem: Engineered > Bioreactor > Anaerobic > Digestate | place...
AATAAGAAAAAGGAATAAGAAAAAGGAATAAGAAAAAGGAATAAGAAAAAGGAATAAGAAAAAGGAATAAGAAAAAGGAATAAGAAAAAGGAATGAGGAAAAGTTATGTTATCTAGTATCTAGATTTCTTTTTATTAAAGATATAAATATCTCTATGTAGCCGGAGATAATCACTATAATAAAAACTATAGTGCTTACAAAAGGGATGAATTTGTCAGTAATTACTATCATTGGCTCGTTTACTATATTACTTATTAATGCAAGAATTTTTTGGATAAATGAGATCATAAATATTGCACCAGTTGCATTAAATAATGGATATAAAAGATTAAACGGAAATCTTAAAATCTCGAAGAGTTCACCTAAAAAAAATATTATTGCCATTAGTATGATTATCAGAATGCTTTGGTTTGTAAATTTAACAATCTCTTGAAATATTTCGTTTTTTATAAAGAGAGATAATAAGTTAACAAGCGAGATTATTACTATGAAACTAAAAAACCAGTATAGCTTTGTTAAAAATACAAACATTATTGATTTTTGTTTACGCATAGGCTTTGGTGGAATCTCTTTTTGTTTTTAAAGATATTTAGTCTGGAAATTGGAAATATTTTAAAAAAACACAATGTGATTGACACTTTAATGAACTCGCTAAAGAAGGTCTATTACGAGATATATGATAAATATGGACCACAAGGCTGGTGGCCATTGTTAGAATTTAACGGAGTAAATCCAACAAAAACTGGGAATCTGAAAGGATATCATCCGCTTGATTATTCCTATCCAAAAAATGAAATACAAAAATTTGAGATTTGCATTGGTGCAATTTTAACCCAGAATACAACTTGGGCAAATACAGAAAAAGCCTTGATTAATTTAGAAAAGAATGATTTTTTGAATCCACAGAGGATTGCTAGTTGTGAGCTTGGTACACTTAAAGGATTAATTAGGTCAAGTGGATACTATAATCAAAAGGCAATTAGGCTTAAGATTTTCTCAGAATTTTTTATGGATTTGAAAGGGAAAACGCCTAATCGCGATGAACTTTTATCTGTGAAAGGGATCGGTCCTGAAACTTGTGATTCGATGCTTTTATATGCTTATAAAATCCCAACTTTTGTAGTTGATGCTTACACAAAAAGGTTTTTGGCAAGATCAGATATTTTTGATGGTAAATTCAATTATTACGATGTTAAAGCTTTTTTTGAGAAGAATTTGGAGAGGGATATTATTATATTTCAAGAGTTTCATGCATTAATAGTTGAGAATGAAAAGAGGATAGGCAATAAAAACAATGTAAAAAAAGGTTATTAAAAAGCGTTTTTTTGGAAATTGCTTTGGAAATTTGATTTGTACTGATATTAATGGGCCTCTTTAGATATTAATAAATTGAATTAAAAGAATGTGTGTTGATTATTGATGAAATCCTCAATTATTTAGTATGCTTTGATCTTTTGAGCCCTATGTATTTGGATCTCATGTAAGAAGAGACTGATTCACCAAAATATATTTAGGAAGGATATAGATGTTTTTATAGATTTTAGATGTTTATCTTATTTTGATTGAACCAAGATGAGATACCCACTTTTAGGTTTTTTGATAGAAGGATTTGTTATACCTTTTGGACAACCAAAGTAAGATAGGGATAATTGATTTTCTTCTCCACTATTTATAAGTTGATTAAAATCAAGTGCGCTAATAAAGGATTGTTCGCCTACTAACTCAATTGGACTAAATTCAAATGGATATTGAATATTTAGATATCCTTGATTTACTCTAAATAGTTCTGTATTATTTCTGAGATAGCTAGGTTTAGAATCTTTTAAGTGTTGTTTTATATCCTTATATCCATAATCGATTGATATAATTCCGCCAAAACTGATAGATTTAGATATTTTTTCGTATACTTTTGAGATATCTAAGCTGTGTGGTATAGAATTATCAAAAGAGTTCTCTTGGTATTGAAATTTGTTTTTGTGAACGTTATATCCGTGTTTTTCGATGAAAGCCAATATGTTTGGGTCTTCACAAGGCAATGGAATTATTTCAAATAGATGATCCTTTGATTCAGAAACAAATAAAAGATTTGGCTCTTTTCCTTTAAAAACTATTAAGTTAACTGGTAATTTGCTAAAGTATTGGTTCACTATTACAAAACCGTTAAAGGGGTCGGTATTTAATTCTAGTGGATTTATTCTTGAGATTATTAGTTTGTCATCAATACCTTTAAGGGTATTTATATCCTCTTCTCCTAGATTGTTAAATGGGTCAATTATTTGATATTCTGAAATCCTCTCATAGGTATCTTTATGAGCATGTTTTAGATAATCTAAAAGGTTATTTGCTAATGTTTGTTTTGTTCCGATAATTTCTCTTATTTTAAAAGGAATTTCTTGAAAAGGAATTTTTTGATTGTTTGTTGCTAAATTGTGTATTGCCTTTGCTGTGTTTTCACCAGGGTATTGACAGAGTTCTTCTGGAGAATAAGAGATATAATCTCTAGCAAGTGTTCCAAATTGAGAGATTTGAGATTTTTTGTTTTGTGAGTAGAATCCGTAATCACTATGAAAAAGTGCTATTTTCATAAACTCATCAAATCTAATTGGACCAAGTTGTTTTATTGATTGTGATATTTCTTCTTCTAAGAGTAATGACATAGTACTTGTGGAATGCGAATGTTCTTAAATAGATTTCGAGACTTCAAGAAAGATATTTCTTAGATGGTAATTTTCTAAGAACAAGTTTTAAAACAGGTGTTGAGATAAATACATTAACTGAATTATTAGATTAGGGATAGTATCCTTAATTAGTATTATTAATACTGGGATTTAATGGATGCAATATTTATTTTCTTATTTTGAAAAATTAAGAGTATCTCTAATTATTGAAGCGATATTTACTTAGGGTGTATATAGTATATTTTTTTAGAAGTAATCTTCACCACAAAACGGACTTCTTTTTGATAGGGCGCAATTTCGACTTTTACTTTCAGTGTCTTGTTTGGGGTCTATTAAAGGAGAATCATAGTAGTTAAATCTCCTGATAGCTTTAGAGTATTTTGTTACATTTTCTAAGGTAAGATCTGGTGGGTTAATAGTTTCAATTAAACGGTATAGTGAAAGTGATTCTTCTTCAAAGTCACTATATTTAATATCAAAGACTCTTTTCATGGCCATAATGGATAATAAAAAATCCAGCCCTGAGCTTTTTGCTTTAGGCAAATGCTTTTTTGCAAGCTCTAATTCAAGCTCTATATTGTTTTTATTTAAGCAGTTTTCATCCATTTAGGTTCTTTACAAGGGTAACTATTAATTAATTTGTATTCTTGAAAAGGTAATTAGGTTTTACAAACTATATCTTTAATTTAGAGTATTAGGTTTTGAAATCCATTGAAAGATATTTTGGATAATGAGAATAATTATAAAGGCTGATTTTTGTAGTATTGTATTTTGTAGTATATAGAAAAAGGGGGGGATATATGTGCAAGGAGTAAATTTTTTAGAACCTATTTATTATACCATGGTATATGGACCTGTGAAGTCTGGTAAGAGTAGTGAGTTGGTTTGTGCTATAAGAAATCTTAGGCTTTCAGGTGTTGAGAATGAAAAGATTATGGTGTATAAACATTTTTTAGAAGATAAAGCATCGCCTGAAAAGATTGTTTCAAGCTCAGGCCTTTTTGAAGAAGCGATTGAAGTTGAGTGTGCAGATGAGATATATTTTTCCCTTTTAAGGAATCCTAAGTCTAAGTATATCTTTATTGCAGGGGCTAATTTTTTTGATAAGTTTGAATGCGAGGCTGGGGAGTTTGGAAATGATAAGCCTGATATTTGCAATCTTGTGAAAGCTATAAGTGATGCAAAAAAATTTGTTGTTTTAAGTGGTATTCCTTTAGATGGTGAGGGTAATTATTTTAATAATATGCCAAGGCTTATGGCACTTGCTCAAAATTATGTAGGGAAGAAAGGGATATGCTTTAATGATGGAAGTGAAGCAACAAAAAGCATAAGAGATAATGGCGAATATATGCCTGTATGCAACAGCTGTTTTTATGGTCTTGATGTAAATGATAAGAATTTAAGAACCCAAAGTGTTAGAAGCATTGTGGGACCAATGTTTTCTTCAAAGACAGAGACGTTATGCAATATTTTGGCGGAGCTTAAAGTTATAAGTGAAAAAAGGGACGGAGTAGACAGATGCGTTGTTTTTAAGCCCAGTATAGATACGAGGTATTCAAGTAATAGCGAGATAGTTAGCCATAATAAAAGGGCTGTTGGTTCTTATAGTGTAAAAGATTGTAGTGATATTGAAACGATAATATCTCTTAATGAGAATTTAGGTAAAAATATTATTGTAATTGATGAGGCACAATTTATTGTTGGGATTTCAGAGCTTGTTAGAGAGTATTCTAAGCGAGGTTATTCTTTTATTTTAACTGGCTTAAACAGGGATTTCAGAGGTGAGGCATTTGGAGAAGATATTGGTAATGTTCTTAGTCTTTCAGATGTAATTGATTGTAAAAGCACAATTTGTTCTTATCCTGGATGTGAAAACATATCTACAGAGACTCAAAGAATTATTGAAAAGGATGGGATAAGCATGCCTGCAAATTATAATGACCCTATAGTTTTCGTGGGAGGGAATGATTCGTATAGGTCATATTGTAAGAATCATCATAAAACTTTACGTGAAAAAGACCCTAATCCTTTTGGGGATCTGAAATTCGCCTTAAAGTGAGAAATTATGATTAATAGAAAAGCATACCTCGTGTTTCAACATGAGGGCTTGGTACGCTTTTTTGTAATCTACAACCTCGCTTTAATGTAGTGCATGCTTTTATATTACCAACATCCCTCGCCGGTTTGGGGGAGGTTGTTGATTTTTCAAGCCAAAGTAAGAATAGACTTATTCATGCAAGGATTATCCTCGACTATTCACGAGATTCCTGGAGCATTTATGCGAAGGTTTTTTATTTTAACATTGGTTCTTGTTAATTGTCTTAAGAGAATACGCAAGAGCATAGCTTGGTTGAGGCGAGGTGAAGAGATTGAAGTTTTAATTGTTAATTATAGATAATTGCCTAGGTACTATTTTCTAGGGGAAAGCATTAAATTCTCAATAATCACTTAGTAATGGTAAAAAAAAGGTGGCTTTATAAAGAAATATGATTTTCTTATATTGTATGGAAAAGGAAAAATTGAAAGGAATCTATTTAGTCATCTCAGATATACAAGGAAGTTTTCAATATTTAGATCGATTTTTTAAATCAACTAAAAATATGAAGAAAAATGGAATTTTATGTTTAGGAGACATTGTTAATAAATTTACCGATTTTTCAGATAATCTGTGCATTGATTATGTCAGGAAAAATGTAGATTATTGTGTTAGAGGAAACCATGAAGATAAAATAACAGATAAATCATATCAAAAAATAACTCTTGAAAATTTAGAATATATTTCGAGTTTACCTAGAGTAGTAAATCTAGGTAATATCGTCTTATTTCATTCTAGTCTTCAAACAGAAGGGCTTCGTTTAAGAAATGCAAGACTGCTTCAAAATGAAGGAAAATATATTCAAGCTCATTATCCTAAAGTATCTATAGCATTATTTGGTCATACTCATAAAAAAGGATGCTATACACTTCAAAATAAAGGAGTTAATCAGTTAGAAGGAGATAATATTCAGTTAAATTTAGAAAAATTTACTTTAATTAACCCCGGAGGAATTGGTTTATGTTATGGCCTGGAAAAAACTTTTGCAAGGATTGATCTAGATAAGAATCGGTTAAACTTCTTTACATTAGAACAAGCCGAGAAAATGTCTTATAAAGCAAATTTAGTTAATGCGTTTGATAATAGATGGATGCCAGAATTGAATTTAAATTCTTATCAATGGTTCTTAGAATATATCGAAAAAGATGTTCCTGCCATAAAAAATGAAGGAAGAACTGATCAATTAGTTGATATGCTTGCAGAGAAATTAGATTCTTTTAATAGGGAGTATATGGACAATGTTGGAATTTCTAGAAGGAAAAGGTATTTAGAAGAATATAGTATGGAGTTGGCAAGAGCTGTTGATAAAATTAGAATGGATGTAAATGAGATTTATGATGTAAAAAACCCCTTTGAATCTAGAGAAGAGTATTTATTTTTAGAACGAAAAAAATACTAAGCGGCTTTCGGATCTGCTTTAAGTTTATATAGATACTCATCATCTAAATTCTTAAGACCTTCACATAAATAATTTTTATCTATCTTAGAAAGCAAATCTAATATCATATCTTCCTCTACTTCTTGGCTTAATTGTCTACCACATCTTTTTTGTTCTTTGGTTAACCAAGAATCTTGTTGTATTCCAACTATCTTATTTTGTTCTAGGTCATATTGAAGTTCAAAACCGCCACATCGTGTTAATAATTCACAAGATTTATCAGAGTCTCCCTTGTATAAAGAATCAGCTTTTTCATCTGTGTAAGAAAAATTACTTAATTTTCCTTCGACTAACCTTGCAACAGTAGCTGCTGCATGCCTATGGTGAGTATTTATAGCTTCAGTTAAAAAAGCAGTGTGATAATTTCCATCAGACCCCATATAAACGATTGCTTTAGCTCCCATAATATTTTTCCTAAACTTCTTTTCAAGGGGTGTTTGAAATATTTCATCGATATTTTTTTCAGTAATTTTAGCATATAATGGACTTTGGGATTTTTCTTTAGTTACTGGATTGTAGCCTTCTACAAATCCAACAATATTATCTATACTTTCTTTATCAACAAGCAGAATTACAGAAACTATGATAAAAATAATTCCTAAAATAGAACTAACTCCAGAAGGAATATTTGAAATTCCTACAACCGCTCCTGTAATATTCGTTTTTGAGTTAAATAAGAAGAACATTCCTATAAGGAGAAAAGTTAAACTCAAAAACCTAAAGTATTTTTTCTTCATATTATAAACAATAAAAAAGAAATTTATAAATATTTGGTTTGTGGAACGAAGCGAACGCAAGGTGAGACTTCTCCTACTCATCTCTAATTACTAAAAACATGTTTCTACTAAGTTAAAAATTTACCTAAATGATATTTCCCAATCGTAGAAGAAATTTTTTTCTCGAATAATTCAGAGCTAAGAAATTTCTGAAAGAAAGCTGGAAAATTATATTTGGTTGAAGAAGTCTACAGGGTTTTTGAGTCGTTAAATTCTCATTAGGTTACCAAAGGATTGATTTCTTGAAATCCTCGCTGATTTGCATAATTTGGTCTTGAGGTCTAAAGTTTTAAGAGACGGATTTTCATGAAGATTAAACTTGAACGATCATCTAGATACCCTAAGCATTTATGCCAAGGTTTTTTATTTTTTAGTGATTTAAAAACTAAAATCCTGTGAGAAAAACGTTAAATTTATTAAAGTAATATATTATTTAGCAGTTATATGGAGAAAGTAACTCATGCTAGACATTGGAAAAAGAATGCATCAAAAAAGGGGGTTTTTGTTAGTAATTTTTCACATCATGCTTTTCCAATTCTTGAAAAAAATAACAATATAAAGAAAGTATTAGATGTGGCTTGTGGAAATGGATTAGGAGTATCACTTCCATTGTTAAGAAAAGGATTTATTGTTCATGCATTTGATCATACTTCTGCAGCTATAAATGCTACAAAGAAAAATGCTAATAAGGAAGGATATAAAATTTTTACAAAAAGGTCTAGCATGTACAATCCATTTCCTTATAACAATAATGCTTTTGATTCCACATTTTGTTTTCAAGCTATTTATCATGGTAGGCTCGAAAATATAATGTTTACATTAAGTGAAATAAAAAGAGTTACTAAAAAAGGAGGATATTTTTTTGGAACTTTTTTAACTTACAATATGATAAAGAACGACAAAAGTAGATTCTATATTGAAGTGAGACTTCCAGAGGGTAAAATAATAAAGAATTATCATAAACAAGATAGATCAGAGCCACATCTTTTCTATTATCTATCAAAAGACTTTGAATATATGCAACCCCATTATTATTTTACAAAAGAAGAACTAAAAATCATTCTTGGGCAGTTTTTTGAGAATGTTAAAGTTAAGTTAGTTAAAAGAGATGATTATTCCATTTTTTGGTTTGCTTATGGACGTTTGCTTCCTTAAATTATTGAATTTTCCGAATAGATTTTGCGAATAAAAAATCCTTAAATCGCTTGGTTATAACTATCATCTAATGGAAAAAAAACTCAAATAAAGTTGATAGGAAAAATAAGATTGAATAAGAATAGCATTAAAATCATTTTTTATTTCCAACAGTTATTGCCAGCACGCAAGCTAAAATAAATTCAACCATTAAAAAAAACTATTTAATGAGACAATGGCCCTTATTTATTAGTGAAATTTCATTTTCTTCTGGTCATAATTAGGAAAATCATTATATATAGGAAGTTATACTCTAAGTGAATGAATAATCTTGTTGGCTTATCTACAGGCAGTATTTATTCATGGGACCCAAAAATAGATAAACAAATTGAAATCATTAGCAGGCTAAATGTTAGGGCAATAGAAGTTCTTTTTTCTCACGAAACGCACTTGACAGAAGGGCTTAATATTAAATCTATTTCAATACTAAACAAGATGAAATATGTTTCAATACATGCCCCTTTTTACAAATCTGATAAAAAAGAGATTTTTTATGATTCTAATCAAAAAACAAATGAAGTTATTAAAAGATTGGAAAAGATTTACTTTGAGGTGAATGCAAAGGCTATTGTATTTCATCCAAATCTTGTTAAAAGATTAGATTTGTTTGATAATACCAAGATGAATGTTTGTTTTGAGAATATGCCTAAAAAATCAAGGGTTAAACTTAAAGAATTGGAAGGACTTGTTAAAAACGGCTATCAGCTTATATTTGATAGTGCTCATTCTTTAACATATGGCAGAAAATATATGAACAATTTTATTAAAGCCTTTAGTGGTGTCATTCAACATATTCATTTTAGTGATAGAAGATTCTCTGAGTTTTTTGGCAAAATCAAGGACCATCAACAGATTATGGGATGTAAAAACCTAGATAAATTTAAGGAATTAGTTTCCCTTCAATGCCCAATACTTCTTGAACTAAATATCCAAGATAAAAAATACGAAATTGAAAATCTTAAACAGGAGATAGATTTTGTGAAGCAAATGTTTACTAAAGACTAAAAACCTTCAAATACTATTTTACATTTCATCTAAAACATCTATTCCAAACAACACAAGAGTATTCTTAAGAACTAATGCAGAGGCTTTTAAAAGCATAAGCCTTGATAGAGATATGGTTGGCATATTATCAACAGAAGTTGGGTCTTCTTTTGAAATATCCTCTAAAACCCTGTTTGTATGGTAGTATTTGTTAATGCATTGAGATAAATCTAAAGCGTATCTTGCAAGGATGCTTGGCTTAAAGTTAATAGAAGCAGATTCTATTTTTTCCTCAAACCCAAGCAAAAGCGATATAAGTTCAAAATCAAGTGGGGTATCAAGCAGAGAACAATCAATTTTACCTAAGGCTTTTTTAATGTCTTTTGCGCTATCAAAATCAAAATTTATTCCTGTTTTGTTTACATTTTTTTCAATGCTTTTTATACGGGCATATGTATATTGTATGTATGGTCCTGTTTCCCCTTCAAATGAAAGGGATTCTTGGGGGTTAAATACAAAATTTCTTGCAGGATCAAATTTTAAGAAGAAGAATTTAATAGCACACAGGGCTATTTTTTCAGCACGATTATTAATTTCTTTGATTGTTAGATTAGAGTATCTTTTTTGTATTTCTTCTTTTGAGAGTGCACTCATCTGTTCAATTAAGTCATCAGTATCGATTACATTTCCCTCTCTTGACTTCATTTTGCCTTCTGGAAGTTCTACCATTCCATAAGAGAAATGAATACAATTATTAGCGAATTCATATTTTAATTTTTTTAGGATTTCAAAAAGGGTTTGAAAGTGACGTTCTTGTTCATTTGCTACTACGTATATCATTTTGTCGTATTTGTATTCGTCATATCTTTGTTTTGACAAATAGATGTCTTGTGTTATATATACACTGGTACCATTAGCCCTTAATAGAACTTTTTGCCCAAGAGATTTGTCTTTTAGGTCAGCAATTATTGCACCACTCTCATCTTTTTGAAAAATCCCTTGTTTTAGACCTTCTAAGATTATTTCCCTTCCTTTTTTGTAGATTTGACTTTCAAAGTAATCCTTTTCAATATTAAAACCAAGTTTGTTATAAGTTTTTTGAAAGCCTTCTATTGCCCATTTGTTCATTTTCTCCCAGAGTTTGATTACTTTTGGGTCTTCATTCTCCCATTTGATTAAAAGCTCTTCTGCTTCTTTTATTACCTCTGGATTTTCTTTTTCAATTTTTGAATAAAGAACATAATAATTTCCAACAAAATGATCGGATTTTATGTTTTCAGATTTTGGGGTTTTGTTTTCACCTAATTTTTGATAGGCAAGCATGGATTTACAGATATGGATACCTCTGTCATTGATTATATTAACTATGTGGATATCATTTCCATAAAAAGCAAGTATTTTGGAGATGGAATCACCTAAAAGCATGTTTCTGAGATGACCTAAATGGAGTGGTTTATTGGTATTTGGTCCAGGAGATTCGATGAGAATTGTTTTAGGGTTCTTATTTTTCAATTTACCATATTCATTATTTTGGGTTAAAATTAATGATAAAAGCTCTTTTGAAATGTTTGATTTATTCAAGTAAAAATTTAGGTATGGCCCGATTGACTTTATTGAATCGATATAGTAAAGCTCTTTTGTTAATTTTTCTTTTGAATTTGAGAAGGGCTTTGATAACAGACCTGAGATTTTTTGGGATAATTCTTTTGATATTTGGATTGGGGGCTTCTTTAATGTGCTTGATAGTTTAAAGCAAGGATATGCAAAGTTTCCAAGTTCTAGGTTTGGTGGGATTTCAAGCTCTTCTGAGATTTTTTGGGATAATAATTCTTTGGTTTCAGATGAGATTAAAGAGTGTTTTGATTCTTTTTCATGTAAAATAGTATTTAATAACAAGTATTGTTCTTCTTTTTGTAGTGATTCTATTATTATTTTTGCTAAGGCAATTCTTATTTTTTTGTGAAAAGGAGTAATATTTTCATTTGTTTGTTTGACTAAGCCTTCTTTTGATAATTCTGTTAATTGTTTTTTGTTTTGAGATTTCATTTTTCAGACTTTTCAAGAGTTGTATTCTTTAATCTTTTTTGTTGGGTTCTTTTAGTTCTAATGTCCCTGAAGGAAGCATTCTGATTATTTCATCTAAATCGTCATATGAGAATTTTGTTTTTATCAACTTTGCTATCTCCGAGGGCTTTTTTTTACCCTGCAATACTAATTGAAAATTTTCTTTGCAATTGGCTTTTATAGCTTGGAGTGGAGCAACCATTAATTTTTCTTGTGTTGAGTTGTTAGTTTTTTTAATTATTCCAACTGCAAGGGTCATCCTTCCTAATAGATAATTTACTTTTCCTCTTATTACAAAAGCACCTTTTGAAAGCGATTCTCCAGAATTAGGGTTTTTTGTTACTTGCGTTGGGTCTACATAGAATACTTCAAGAGCACTCATGCCTTTTGTCCATGCTTTTGAGAATGAAACAGTAAAGTCTGCAACTTCTTGGAGTATTTTTTCTGGGAGCTCTTCTTTTTTTTGGAGAGGCAATCCAAGCTCTTCATCTCCACTTAGTTTAATTACCGCGAAGGGGGATCCTGCCATGTCTGTGTGAAACACTAAATCATTTTCTTTTGTGTATTTTTTTATCAAGATTTCGTTTGTGGTTGAGTCTCTTCCAGCGATAACTAAAATGTTATTCGATGTTAAAAACCATCTGAATTTTTCAAACCATTCACGTTTTTTTGATTCCTTGATTGAAGGAATGTTTGTTTTTTCACTTGAGTTGAGGGAGAGTTCAGAGTGTTTTTTTTGGAATTTTTCTAGAGTTGATTTTGCACCGGATAGTTTTTTTTTTAGTTTTTTTGCGTTTTCAAAGTATAGCCCTGCGTTTTCTTCAAGGGATTTGTTTAAATCAAGCTCTATCCAATTGCCCATTTTAAGGGTCTCTTTAGAGGTTTTCGACTTATTTTTAGGGTTATTCTCTTTTTGACAGGTCTTTTGGTTTTTCATTTTTTTTTATTTTATAATAGGAAGTTTGCTTTTTTATCTTTTAGATTTATCTTTTAGATTTATCTTTTAGATTTATCTTTTAGATTTATCTTTTAGATTTATCTTTTAGATTTATCTTTTAGATTATCAATTTCATTAAAGTCTATTATCAGCTTTTATAAATTGTTTTGTTCTAGAGTAGTATTTCGGGATTTATTCGCATCAAAGCATTGTTCAAAGCATTGGTATATTTGATTGATATTAGTGTAAACTGCATGGAAATATTTAAATATTCTTAAAAAAACGTAAGTTTTAAGTTGTAGTTGTTAGATACCAAGTTGTAAGATATGTTTTTTTTTGTATTTGGTATTTGATATGTTAAAAAAGGAGGGGATTAATTATGTTATGGACAATTGTTATTGTGGGTATTGCTTTAGTTTTTCTGGCAATCTTTATTGGGGTTTATAATAGTCTTATCAGACTTAAGAATGAGGTTAAGAATTCATGGGCACAAATTGATGTACAGCTAAAGAGAAGGACTGATCTTATTCCTAATTTAATTGAAACCGTCAAGGGCTATATGAAGCACGAAAAGGATGTTTTGGAGAACATTACTAAAGCTAGAGCGAATCTTATGAAATCTGATAATGTGCATGATAAGGCTTTAGCTTCTAATCAGCTATCAAATACATTGAAAACTTTGTTTGCAGTTAGCGAGAATTATCCAGATCTGAAAGCAAACCAAAACTTCATGATGCTTCAAGAGGAGCTTAGTGGCACAGAGAATAAGATTGCTTATTCAAGACAGCATTATAATGATACTGTGATGTTTTATAATACAAAAAGAGAGGTGTTTCCAAGCAATATTATTGCAGGAATGTTTAACTTTAAACATGAAGAACTTTTCTCAACACCAGAGTCAGAAAGGGACCCTGTTAAGGTAAAGTTTTGATTTTTTTCTTTGTTTTTTTATTCACTTTTTTTAGTTTGTGTTTTTTTAGTTAAGATGTTTTAAGACCATTGTAAAAATCGTTTCATTTTTTAATTATTGGATTTTTTAATTATTGGAATGAAAAAGATTTTTTTAAGGGTATTTTTTTTAAGATTGAGAAAAAGAAGTATTAAAAAAAAGATTTAAGAATTTTAGCGATTAATCTAACATTTAATGTTTGAGAAGTAATAATAAAAAGAGAAAACATATTTTTGTTAAATCAGATTTTTTCAAGGTAACATCAAGAGTATGTTATGTATATACTAAAAAGAGTGATTGATATGAGAAGCATGTTTGAAGAAACCAGGAGAAATAAGATTATGTCATATATTATAGTATCCCTTTTCTTCGTGTTAATAGGAGTTTTAGGGGCAACGATAGGACTTGTGTTTGGTACTTTTTGGTTAGGGTTAATAATCTCTTTTGTCATATTCTTTGTTTATTTTTTGGTGATAATGAGTGCAGGAGATAAGATGATTTTGGGGATGTCTCATGCAAAACCTGCAAAAAAAGAGGATTATCCTTTTTTGGTGAATACTGTTGAAGGTCTTTCTATTTCTGCTGGGTTTAAGAGTGTTCCTGAGATTTATGTGATTGAGGATAAAGCTCTTAATGCGTTTGCAACAGGATTAAAGCCTGAAAAATCTATGATTGCTGTTACTAGTGGTCTTTTGGATAGTATGAATAGGGAACAAATTGAAGCGGTGATTGCGCATGAAATGTCTCATATTAAAAATCAAGATTCTAAGTTGATGATCTATTGCGTGCTTTTGGCGGGGATTGTATCAATACTTAGTAATATTTTGCTTAGAAGTTTTTGGTTTTCGGGTGGAGGAAAAAGTAGAGATAGGAATTCAGCACAGGTTATTTTTATTGTGGTGGGTTTGGTTCTTGCAATATTAGCACCATTGTTTGCAACATTAATAAGGTTAGCTGTTAGTAGACAACGTGAATATGTGGCAGACTCAAATGCAGCGATACTTTGCAGAAATCCAAACGCCCTTGCTCAGGCTTTAGAGGTGATAATGGAAAAATCTTCTGATGTGAAATATGCTAATTCTGCAACATCAGCGTTGTATATTGAAAATCCTTTAAAGAAAAAGAAAGCTATTTTTTCAAATCTTTTTTCAACTCATCCTCCGATTGAAGAAAGAATTAAGCGACTAAGGGAGATGTAAGGATTTTTATTAATTGCTACTTTTTAATTTTTAATTTCTATATCTTTAAATGATTGATTATGTTAATTATTTTTTGAGATATTTTATTTATTTTTTGTTTGTGTTTTTATTTATTTTTTTACCAGTGTTTTGCAGGGATTTAGAAAATTTAGTTTTCTCGACTAGAAGTACTTTAAAAAAAATAAGATTGGAATAAGATAAATAAATGTTCTCGAATATAAAATTAAATTATAAATTAATTGGTAAGATTCATTATAAAATATTTTAAGCAACAATAAAAAAACAAATGCAAGATAAAAGTTGTTTTAGTTTTAATCTATTCTAAATGAAGTTGGGATTTATACAATAAAGTATATTATTTTTGTGTGAAATTAAATTTCACTACACTAGAGTTTCCGAATATAAAATTAAAATGTTTTTTTAAAATAAAGAATGCTTATAAATGAAAAGAGACAAAGATATATTTGGAGGCGATCTTATGCCAGCAAAAAAGAAAGCAGTTAAGAAGGTAGCTAAAAAAGCTCCAGCAAAAAAGACTGCTAAGAAAACAACAAAGAAAAAGAAATAAGTTTTTTATAAACTTTTTATTGAACTTTTATTTTTTTATTTTTTTTAATTTTTCTTGAAGGTAGATATGCTAAATTTCTATGCGTGCTCAGTATGATTATGAATTGTTAGTGATAGATTTGTTAGTAATAGAGTGGATTTAAGTTTGTATTGATATTATTTAATGTGTAGTATTTGTTCTAAAAATATTTTCCAGATTTTTTTTCGCCTAATATTTTACGACCTAGTGATGCTCTTATTCCTACATATATGAGGAATAAAATTCTTCCTTTTTTATCAAACCTTCTAGTTGATACGAATATTTTTGGATTTTTGAATGCATGAAATTTTGCATGTTTTGATATTCTCTTTGCAAATTCTGCATCTTCAAATGCGATGATTGATTCATCAAATCCTGAAGTCTTTAAAAATAGCTGTCTTTTTACAAAAATAAATGTTCCTGTTACAAGAGGGTTTTTGGTTTTTTGTGTGAGAGTAAGAAATTTGTTGTGGATAAAATATATTAAAGAGTCGTATTTTCGGATAAAAGGATTATTTAATCCTTTTTCTTCAAATCCATAAATTGGTATGTTATAAACTGTTCCTGCTAAAGAGTTATGTTTTATTATTTGTTTAACACACTTTTCTATAAAGTCTTTTTTTAGATATGTATCAGCATCACAAAAGAATATGTAATCACCTTTTGCGATTTTAGCACCTTGATTTCTACCATGTGAAGGAAGACCTCCTGTTGTGATTATAGCATTGTATTTTTTTGCGATTTTTATTGTATTATCTTTTGAGGATGCATCAGCGACGATGATTTCAAAGGGCTTATAGGTTTGAGTGATTAATGAATCTAATAACCTTTTGATGTATTTCTCTTCGTTTTTTGCAGGAATAACTATTGATATTTTTATTGAAGAATCCATTTTTATTTGCAAGGCGTAAGTGATATAAAATGTTTTCGTAATATCAAGTGTTTAATCAACAACCTCGCTCTAAAGGGCGAGGTATGTTGGTAATATAAAAGCATGCGCTGTGTTAAAGCGAGATTGTTTATTACTGAAAAGGTTACTGAGACCTCGTGTTGAAACACGTGGTATGCTTTTCTATTAATGAAAAACCTAGGCATAAATGCTTGAAAGTATCTTCCTATCTTCTTGAAGGTTAAGCGTTTTTGTGAATCTTTATTTTTATCTGTTTATTTTTATCTGTTTATTTTAATCTGTTTATTTTAATCTGTTCATTTTAATCTGTTCATTTTTATACTTTTTATTAAATTAGGTCAAAAGATTAGAGTATGTGAAAGGATTAAGGATTTCAAGAGATTAATTATCTGATTCTTTTAAAAAAATTGAATGGAATTTGTTTGAGTCATGAGAATTATTTTTTATATTTTGTTTTGATTGTAGGAATAGAAAAGTTAAAAATAATACTAATCTTAAAAAAATTAGTCTTTTCTTAAGAGTATTTCAAGCATATGAGCAAATGCTGGTCTTGTTATTATTACTCCTATTGATATTCCTACAATTGTTGTGAATGCAAATCCTTTTAATAGACCAACTCCTGCAGTGAAAAGTGGGATCATTGATACAAGGGTTGTGGCAAATGCTGCAAATACTATGAAAAATGCGTTTTTGATTCGAAGTTTCCAGTTGATGTATCCTGATGTTTGTTTTCTTCCACCACCCATAAGTTCATCAGTGATTACTATTTGGTCATCTACACCACTTCCTATTGCAATGATAATTCCTGCGATTGCTGAAAGGTCTAGATTCCAGCCGACTAAGGCTGCAAATCCTAGCGTAATTACTATTTCGGATAAAAGGATTACAGTTATTGGGAATATTGTCTCAAAACGTCTGTATCTTAAGAATATCATTAAAACAACTATAAACGCTGCGACAAGTGCAGTTCTAAGGGAACTTGAGATGAACTCTCTACCAAGCAAAGGAGATAATGAATCCATTTTGACTATTTCAAGTTTTACTGGAAGGCTTCCTGTAATGAGTACTGTCTGAAGATTTTTCATGTTTTTGGCACTGTCTTGTGCAGCTTCTTGTGCACTTCTTCCAACCCCTGGACCAGATATTGAGATATCGGTGGATACCGCTCCTTTTAGTTCTGCTGCGATACGTAGTTGATCAACAAGCTCATCATCAAGGTATAGGTCTAATGTTTCGTTTAGGTACCCCCTTGAACCTGGTGTTGAGATCACTGATAATCCTCTTGTGATTTCAGCCATCCTTTGGGCAGCATCTTGGCTTAGTGATATTCTAAATGAGAATGTGCAGGCATATTCATCTGCTCCTACTCTTGTGCAACCACCACTATTTGGGTCTACTGCGAAACTGCAATCAGAGGTTCTGCACACAGAGACTATGTCGCCACCACCAATAAAGACTGTTTTGTTTCCAATCTTACCCTCAAATTTACCTTGCTGAGCAATTAGCGTTCTTACCTCTTCTTCATTTGCTCCAGCGATTTCTACTGTTATGAATGTGCTTCCATCAAGGTCTTTTGCGCTTCTTACTGAGATATCAGATAGACCGTATACGTTTAATCTTTGTTTAAGACTTTCAATTACGATATCAACATCTGCGCTAAATTGGGATTCATTTGTGTTATCTTGAGCTTGTGGTTTTAGAATGGCTCTTGTTCCACCTTCTAGGTCTAAGCCCAACCTTAGATTGCTTTTTGGTGCGTCATATACTGAAAGACCAGTTTTTACTATGCCATCACTAGAAATCTCTATTTCTTCTAAGGTGTATGTGCCTTTGTTTGTTCTTACTAAAATTGTATCATTGTTATCAATCTGCGATATTGCTTTAAAATAACTATCCATGTTTGTTATCTTAATAGAGTCAATCTCAGTTATAATTTCCCTTGCTCTTGGAGGGGTTGTGGGCTGTGGTCCTTTCATTCCACTAAGATACGCAGGACTATCTTTTGTTATGCTTCTTATTGCAACACCTTCTATGAAGGGGTTTGGATTAATTGCAACTATTGCAAATAGTAACACAACTAAAAAGATTAACACTTTTGGATTTGTGATTATTTTATAAGCCTTGTTCATTTTAATTCTGCGCTCTTTTTCTTTTTATTGTCTAAATAGAGTTTTATAAAGCTATGATTTAATACCCATGTATTCATAAAATCTATCGCCAAACCTATGAAAATTACAAGCATTATTTCATCTATTACCTCTGATTTTGATAACAGCAAGGCTGCAAGTACTGCACCTCCAGTTGTTAAGAACATTAAAAGTCCAGTTTTAAATGCTGATCTTACTCTCTCATCAAGGGTACCTTCTTTCTCTTTGAATATTTTTGTTGATAATAATACGTTTGAATCTGAAGCATATCCTATTAACATTAGAAGGGCTGCTATTCCAGAGGTTGAAAATCTATAACCAAATAGTGTCATTATTGGGATTACTATAACCATGTTTGAGAATGTGGAGAAGACTATTGCTATTGCCGGAACTTTTTCTCTGAAATAGAAAAATATAACTGCACCCATTAGTAAAAATGCGATGAATAGAACTTTTATTGTTTGCCTAAAGAAGCTCTCTCCTAAAGCAGAGCTCATGATTTCTATTGAATAATCTTCTTTTTTAAGACCTTGAAATGTTTTTTGAACTACTGCTTCTAATGAAGCAAGTTCTGATTCATCAAAGTCTGTTTCTATTATGTATGCCTTGGTGCCTTGGCTTGTTGTTATCACTTTTGTTAATATATCTCTTTGTGGAAAATCAGATTTTAATATTGATGTAAGTTCACCAGGGGTTAGTTCAACACTACTACGAATGGTTATTGAGATCCCACCTTTTAAACCTGCTCCTCTTGGAATTATTTCTCCTGTTGAGGAATACTGATAGATTAGTAATCCAAAACTAAGTAGAAGTATTAGTATTGGAATAAGCATTAGCTTTTTGTAGTTTTTATTAAAAAAATGCTGAACCCTTATTAGATATTTGTCAAATAATGGCTCTTTTTCCGAATTATTTTCTTTAAAAGACATAGATATCATCCTTTATGTATTGGTATGTTTAGATTGTTATTGTGCTTGATGCTAATTTGTTTAGTTACTTGGTTTTTAAATCTATTTTTAAGGCAAAACGCAGTCCATTAATAAATCTTTCGCAGAAAAGGGGATTTTAGTTAGTTATATTGTAATATAAGTACAAATGCATGCTACTTGGGAACTTTTTCAGCTCTAATAATCAACAATCTCGCACTAAAGGGCGAGGTATGTTGGTAATATAAAAGCATGCACTACGTTCAAGCGAGGTTGTTGATTACAAAAAAGCGTACGAAGTCCTCGTGTTTAAACACGAGGTAGCCTTTTCTATTAATGAAATTATTAATTAAGAAGATTATTTTGGATGAAGCTTTAATGGTGGAGGGAAAAGCATTCTTTTATACACTATAGATACATCGAGGTTTGAAAGTCTTTCGTTGTAATGTTTTCTGGTGCTTGAGATGAAATCATGAAGAGTTTTAAGGTTGTGCGTTCCCAAGAGTACAATATAATTCCATTTTCCTATGGAATGAAATGCTTCTATTATGTATGGTTTCTCTATTAGAAAACGTTTAAATTCGTTTTTGGCTTCAGTTGATGCAAGATTTAAGCTTAAAAGTACAAAATATCCGTGTATTCCAAAATAGGACAAATCTACTTTTGCGGAAAATGCTTCTATTAATCCTGATTCTTCAATGTTTTTCTTGCGATATATTAGGTTACTTATGCTCATATCTGTTTTTAGTATATCTTTGATTTCAGTAATTTTTATCCTTGAATCCTTCATTAGTTGGGTAATTATTTGTTCATCTATTAAGTCAAGTTTTACGGGTTCGATGTTTTTCTTTTGTTTTTTTATCTGTTTGAAATGCTCCCCTTCCCCATAGACCCAAGGAACACTTTTACTGATTATGAATTCCTTGATATCAAAAATCTCTAGGTCTGTTATTTCGTCATATAACACATCTGAAAGCTTGTCTACAAATGATGATGCATCATCCATCTTTTCAATTAGTATTTTTATGCAGAAATCAATTTTATCGCTGAATTCTGTGACCTCAATTACTCTGGGGTCAGTTGTTACAAATTTTAAGAAATTTTCCATTTGATTATCTGGTATCTCTTTTAGTTGAAGGAATATTCCATATACTGAGTAGCCAATGTATTTGTAGTTTATGACACCTGTTGGCCAGATTATATTTTTTTCTTCAAGTGAAGATATTTTTTTTCTTACTCCTTCGCTTGATAGCCTTACTAGTCTTCCAAGTTCGTTATTTGAAAGTCTTGCGTTATCAGAAAGATAGTATAAGAGTTTTTTGCTTTTTTCATCAAGCTTTTCGTTTGCAACTTTTGATTCATCGAATTGGTTAAATGTGGATTTCATATGTTGATTTTTGGAATCACTTATTTATATTCTTTTCGAGTTTATGGTGGATTTATGAGTCTTTGCTTGTTTTTAATTAAAAAATTAGAAAATATTAGAATTAATAAGATTAATAATTTTAGATTTAAGTATGTTTAATAATCTTTTCGGGAGTATTCTATTGTGCTTTGGTCTTTTCTTACTAAAGACATTAAAGAATCAACAACCTCGCCCTAAAGGGCGAGGTATGTTGGTAATATAAAAGCATGCGCTACGTTCAAGCGAGGTTGTTGATTACAAAAAAGCTTACCAAATCCTCGTGTTTAAGTACGAAGTATTCTTTTCTATTAATAAAGTATACATTGTAACAGATTTACAAGGTATAAGCTAGATTATATTGTAGATAACGGATTCATGAAATCAAATTGACCTTTTAGGTATAAAATTTATATTCATTTGATTAATCTTAATACTTACTTGAATCAGGTTCAATCAAGGATCCAGCTCTTAGTTGGTATTCATCAGATTTTGCGGAATAGAAACAACCTGCGATTGCTAGACCCAAGCTTAATAAGGCTGGCATAACTCTACCATCAATTAATCTTTCTATTGAAGGAAATGCCATAAATGACGCAAGGATGTAAAAAGCAATACTGTTATCCTTATAGTGTCGTGCTTGATTCATGTTACAATATCTTATTGCTGCTTCTATATCTTGGGTTCTATCCATTTCAGAGTATGTGCTTTGGTCTTCTAAACAACTTCTTGACAACCCTTCAGGTGTGTCTTGAATTTGATTTCTTATATAATATCTTTGACCAGCAATTTTATCAGATAATTCTTTTCTTGTTTCCATCATAATCCCCCAATACGGTTATAGGGGGATTGCAATATTATTTATAAAGTATGTTGCTTTTAAATATATAGAAATGACTAATAGAAACTAATAGATTTTATTAGCGGATTAGAAATTCTAAGGGTTAAATTGTTGAGGTCTTTATTACCTTTAAGCCGGATAATTCAAGCTTGGTTGCGATCTCTCTTATCTTTTGCTTATGTTCGCCTAATCCTTTCCAGTCAAGAAAAACTATTTCTGGTTTAATGGAACTTTTCAAAATCGCTTCTTTAATAGTTTCAAAGGATATGTCTTTAAGTGCGTATTTTGGACAGATGTGAGAAATAGCATAATCTAAGCTATCATAAATTTTTATAAAGTTTGAGCAATAATGCGGACCTCCTATTCCTAAGCCAACTTTATAGTTAAAATCATGATTAAATATATTATCTAGTGTCTTAAGTATTGTTTCGGCAATTACTTTTCCGTATTCAGGATTTACCCAAGATTTTTGTTGGGAACCAATTTCAATATAGCAACAAGGTATATCAATTGAAGGACCATGGTGGGTACATTCAGGTGTAACAAGCATTTTATTTGAATTGTTCTTTAATTGAAGATATGCAATCTTTTGAAATTCAACCCATGAATTTGATGCCTTTAAAGGAATGCCGCCATGGGAATTGTCTTTTGTAAAATTGCCCGGAATATGAACTGAGAATGAATTTACCCCTTCTTTGCTTTGATGTTTTGAAGGGAAGATTATATAATCCATTGATAAGAGATCTTCTAAGTCTATTATATCTACGCAATCTATTAAGTAGGTTTTTAGAAAAAGCTTATACTTTAAATTCTCATATACTAGCAAAGGACCTTCTTGTTTGAAATCCTTAAGCATTAAGAGCTGGGTTTTTATGTTAAGGGAGGCTTGATCTTTTTCTGAAAATATTAATCCGATTTTTTTCATTTTATGTATTTGAACTTTTTGTTTATTTAAGATTTTTGTTATGAAATTTACTTGAATTTATTGAGTGACTTAATAAAAGGATTATATATCAAATATCATTCCTAATGGACCAGGATTACATAATAAAATCTCTTTTTTTCTTCCCAAAACATCCATTACTCCAAAGTTTTCATGAAGGTGACCTGAAAAAGCATATTTTGGTTTTGTTTTTTGAATAAGTTTTCTAACTGACATGCTACCTGTACTTGTTGAGATGTAATCAAGCAGGGTGTTGTAAGGTGGGCCGTGGGTAGCTATTATAAGAGTCTTTTTTTCTAAAATTTTTTTTGCTTTTTTTTCAATTTTTGGAATGGATTTTTCTAATTTTTTATTTGTTAGAGAAAAGCCATCCCCTCCATATCCAAAGAATGTAAGATTTTTTATGCAATAAAATTTGTTATGAATTGGCTTAAGATATTTTGAAAGACTGCATAGTTCTTTAATGGTTTTGTTTGATTCGTGATTTCCTGGAATTAATAGGAATGGTTTTTTGAAAGATTCAAAGAATTTTAATGTCTTTTGTATTTTTGACTCAAATATGGTAAAATCACCACAACAAAGAATAATTTCTGCATGTTTTGATTTTTTCTTTAGTTCCTTATGAATCAAGGGGTCATTATGTGAGTCTGTGAAGACAAGCAATTTTACCATGAGTTTTATCTGATTTACTCCTTATATATATTGTTTTCTCTGAGGTTTAATGATTTGGTTAGGATTATTTGTTTATAAAGCAATAACGGTGCAACCCTTTTAATTTGTACGTTTAATGATTTGGTTAGGATTATTTGTTTATAAAGGGTCTCATTAAAATTTCAGATTAGGCTCAGTAAATTTAACTTAAGTCTTAATAAAGTCTCACTCTTTCCAGTGGAAATGAGGGGGTGTTAAATTTAAATGTCGTTATAAAATAGTCGGGATTAAATAACTCCAGTGGAAATGAGGGGGTGTCTCAAATGAGTATCATAATTGTATTGAGACTTTTTTATTTAGTATCAATTGAGTATCAAAAAAGCGTTAATTTTATATATTATTGATTATGAAATCCTGTTTATGGAGAAGGGGGAGATTTCAGCAGTAATGGAGTCAATTAGAGGCTCTTTTGAGAAGATTAAAGAGGAGCTAAAAATAATAAGAGAAAATAATTACAGGGTTGTTGAAGAAAACAAGGCTTTAAAGAATAGGATTGAGAAGATTGAAAGTAAGATTAATTCATTTGGCGATGAGAATCTAGAATATGATGAAAGGAGTAAAAAAGATTTATTAAAAGAGGAGATGTTAAGCTCTTTGAAGCGTAAGAGAAGACAGGTTATAAAAGGAAAGATATTAAGTATTATTAAGTCGGGTGCTATGAGCATTCCAGAACTTAAACATATGATTGTTGATGAGCTTTCATATTGCTCTAAGGCTACATTTTATAGATATTTAAACGAGATTACTCCGTTTATTGAAGAAGTGATTATTAATGGAGACAAAAGGCTTATTTCAAAGCAAAAAGATTAAGATAAAAAAGTGAAAAAATATGAGAAAATGTAGGATTTTAAAGAATAACAATATAATCTTTTCTAAGGCAAAGATTTTGAAAGGATTTTTTGAGAAATCTATTGGACTTATTTTAAGAAGGGAATTGAATGAAAATGAGGCCTTGTTATTTAGATTCAATAAGCCTAGGATATATAGCTTTCATATGTTTTTTGTTTTCTTTCCAATTGATATTATATGGCTTAATGAAAAAATGGAAATTGTTGAGATTTATAAAAATTTTAAACCCTTTAGTATATACTCTCCAAAAAATATTGCGACTAATGTTTTAGAAATGAGGAAGGGATCAATTGCTAAGCATGGTTTGTCTTTAGGGGATAAACTCTTTATAAGTTATCGTCTTTGATACAAAAATCTTTTAGCAAGAATTTGTTACTATGATCAAAAATATACCTAAATCCTGATTTTAATTATTTCTTTAGAATTTAAAAAATAATTAGTTAAAATAGAAATGAAAGATCTCGGCATAAATATTTAGGTATCTTTAGGATAGTCGAGGTTAATCCTTGCATGGATCCGTTTATTCTTACTTTTGCTTGAAAAGCCAAAGTATGCAAATGACGAATTCATGAAATCAACAACCTCCCCTAAAGGGCGAGGTATGTTGGCAATATAAAAGCATGCGCTGTATTCAAATAGGTTGTTGATTACTGAAAAGTGTACCGAGTCATCTTGTTAAAACACGAGGTATGCTTTTCTATTTGCCAAAGTATGCAAAATGAGCGAAGATTTTATGAAATCAATTTTTTAGTTTAATTTGATACTCTTGATAGAGGTCTGTATTTTTGCTTTGAACTGCAAGTGTGATTGTGTTATTTATCTCATTTATGTCTTCTTTTATTGGAGAAGTGGTTTGGATGTAAAATGTTTGGGATTCTTTTGGGTCTAATTCAAGTGTTTCAGGTGAGGTTATTTTAATATAATTTTTTAGTTCGCCAAAAACCTTTATTTGGTAGCTATCTGAAATCCTCCCACAATTTTTTATTTTTAGCTCTAGGGGCTTTTGTGGTTTATTTAGCTCAATTACAAAATCTGATAGTTCTGATTCTGCACAAAAACAATCTTTTTGGCTTAGTAAAGATATTATTAATTGGTAAGTAGTTTGAGTAGTTGTTTTATCTGAATTAACTAGGATTGCACAATAAGAGGTCTTTTCAAACTCTTTTGGGATTTTGTAGTTTAGAAGTATTTGTTTTTCTTCAGATGGGTTTAATGAGAACGTTTGGTTTTGATAGCTGATGTATGAAGGACAAATAAACTTTAGATTATATTGATTTGACTGGGTAGCGGTATTTTTAACAACGATAGGTATTTCACCTTCTTCAAAAGCACAAACCTCAAGGTTTTTTGGTGCTTTTATTTCATAATTAATACAATCTTCAACTAAAAAAGATTTTTGGGCTGTTGTTGATAAGTAAGGTCTTGATTTGGATGTTATTTTTAGCAAAACCTTTTCTATTGTTTTAGTTGGTTGGATTAATAATTTAAAAGGGATATTTAGGTCTGTTGTTTTTTCAACTTTATAGTCTCCTAAGTGTTTTTGATATGGTGAGATCATTTGAATTGTATATTCATCAGCCACCTCGCCAAAGTTATATATTGTGAGATTATATTCAATCTCAGTATTATTACAAGCTTCTTTTTTAGCTTTTATATCAGCATCAAAATCATAACAATCAATTATATTTAATTTTATTAATTCATTGTACAATGAATTTCTTGTGTTGATTGTAAGTACCTCGTTATATTCTCCAAGTTCTCTAGGGATATTGATTTTTGCAATTAGTTCTTTTTTTTCAAAGGGTGTTAAGGAGATAGTCTCAATTTCAGAGGGCAGGTCTAGAAAAATGTTTTGCGATTTTAGATTGTATTCTTTTTGTGTTGGACCGTTTTGGAGAATTAGAGTTATTGGGATTTCATCTGTTAAATCTTGACATATATTTAAAGGATTATTTTTTATCTGAGTGTTAATATTGGAACAATCTGTGTATTCTAGCAATAAGGGTATTTCTTTTTCAAAACCATTTTTTGATATTATTTTTAGTTCTATTGGGAAATCATTTTTTTTAATAGGGTTAATGTTGATAGGGATTTGAATGGTTTTTGATTCTAGGGGCTTTATCAATAAATCTGCCTTTTCTTCATTGTTTATATAGATTGTATAATGGTCAGATTCTATGGCTGTGTTTTTTATCTCAATAGATATGTTATTGGTTTCGCCAATACATTGTTTTTGATATTGAGCGGATGTAATTTCTGCAGATGGACAGCTTTTTGCAATGATTTTTGTTTGCTTTTCTACTATATAATTGTCTTGTTGAGTAAGTTTAATTTCGTAGTTTATTATAAATTCTCCAAGCTCGTTAATTTCTGATTGTAAGGGAATTTTTTTAATAAGGTTTTTAGGTAAAAGTATAACAGATTCTTGATTGAATTCTTCTATATCCGATTCCAATATTAAAGATATTTCTTCATCATAAAGCCCAAGATTTTTGATATATATGTTATTATTTAGTTTTTCGCCTTTACAAATTTCAATAATTGGAGGTGTTTCTAATTCGATGTTGTGGCAGTTTTTAAGTGTTATTGGAATATATTTTGAGTAGTTGTGAGTTTGTGAGGATATTATTATTTCAATGATTGTGTTTCCCAATGGGATGTTTAGATTAGGTGTGATGGAAATTTGAAATTTTGTTGCTTTTCCAGCTCCTAAATAAAACTCTTCTTTTGAAAGTGATGCAAAATTTTGATTAGGATTTCTTAGTGAAAGATTATATGTTTGAGGAAAGGCGTCATCGTTCTTTAAATATCCTGTAATGATTGTTTTTTCAAATAGACATGCTGATAGGGGCTCTTTATCCTCTAAATGTATGTAAGGCCTAGATAATGCAATGCTAGAGAATAGAATGATTGTTATTAGCATAATAAGTGTGTAATGTATGGGTAAGATTTTTTTTTTCATGATTAACAACCTCATTTTAGTGTTAAATTAGGGTTTTTTGCTTTTTTTAGTTTTTTTGTGGGATTTTTATCTGTAAGATCTAAATTATTTTAAATAAGCAAGCTTGGAGTTATACACATTAACCATTTTGCAGTAACTACTATTTATATTTTCCCTTTTGGGTTGAAAATAGATAGAACTGTTTAGGCTGAAATATTGAATATGTTGAGTAAAGGGAGATATTTAATTAGAATCTAAGATATGTTTATTGACTAACACGCATTTGAACAGAAAAATAGAGTTTAATAAATTAAAAAAACAAAAAAATAAATCAGTGTAAACTAAAAATATAATATTCTTAGAACTTTTTATGTTTTTGGTAACAATCCCTGCAGTAAACAGGTTTTCCTTCAGCTGGTTTAAATGGAACCTCGCACTCATTACCGCAATCTGCGCAGACTGCTTTGTGCATCTCTCTTGGTCCAAAGTCCCTTCTGAATCCACTTTCGTTTCTCATCTTATTCTTCACCTAGTTTTTATCACAGCTATTCAAATTTGCTTCTTAAGAATCATAGTTATATCTTTTTTATGAGATATTTTAGAATTCTAAGATATCGTTTGTATAGCCTAACTTGGAATGTAGCATGAGGAAGTATTTAAAGCTAACTGTTTATTTTATTAGAGTGAAGAATAGAGGAGAACTTTAAAAGGAGTTATTATGATGGGTAAATGAGGTGTAAAAGTATGTGTAAAGCCAAATAACCACTATCTGGTTTTTTCATTTTCATAAAACTTTTGACTTGGTTTGTTTAAATCTTTAAGTAAGATTCTCTTTAGCTTTTTTTTGGTGTTGTAATCATATATTATGTCTATTTTTTCAAGCGTCTTTGGATTTAGGCTTGTCCAATACATAGAGGTTGAGTTCGTCATGGGGGTTGGGGTAAAAACCTGAAATGACTCAACGTTTTCTAAGGATTCTAACTTTTTTTGTAAGGCAATGGTTTGGGTCTCACTATCGCCTGGGTGACAGATCATAAAGTAGTATTTTAGGTACTGTTTTTTAGGATTATTTAGTTTTTTGAAGTAATTAAGGAATTCTTCAAATCTCGCATTATCTTTATTCATAAGCGACAATACAGAGTTTGAGAAATGCTCAGGAGCTATCTTTAGGGACCCTGCTATGTGATGATCTGAAAGTTCTTTTATGTACTCTTTGCTCTCAAGTGCGAGGTCATATCTTATACCACTTCTTACAAAAACGTTTTTTACACGCGGTATTTCTCTTGCTTTTTTCATAAGCGATATTAGTTTGCCATGGGATTTGTCAAGCAGTGGGCAGTTCATACAGGATTTTTGGCAAGGATAATTTTTGCAATGGACCTCACAATCCATTCCATACATGTTAGCAGAAGGTCCTCCTAAATCATCAATTTCTCCCTTAAAATCAGGATGAAGGGTTATTTGTTTTATTTCATTTAGTATGTTTTCTTCAGAACGAGAAATAATCTTGTCCCCTTGATGAAATGCAATTGAGCAGAAATTACATCTTCCAATGCAACCTCTGTGTGTTACTATGCTAAACTGGGCCATTTTAAGAAGTGAGCCTTTTGATAGATTTCTTGTGTAGGGAAGTGCGTATATAAAATCAAGGTCTTTTGTTGTATATTGAGGGTATGAATACTGCACAAGATAGTTATTGTCGTATTCCTGAGCAAGATTTTTATAAATTGAAAATTGGGATTGCATTTTAGAAAACATTAGCTTATCATTATTTACATCTTTAAATGAAGGTAACAATTCAAATGTGCTATCTATTTCTTTTTTAATTACACATGTTCCTTTGATGTTATCTATGGGTTTGGCATCTTTTATTCTTTTAGCTATTTCTATTATTTGTTTTTCGCCATTGCCATAGACTAAAATATCTGCTCTTGAATCATAAAGAATGCTTTTTCGTATAGAATTTGACCAATAATCATAGTGGGCAAAACGCCGAAGGGAGCTTTCAATTCCACCAATTATGATTTTGGTTTTTTTGTATTGCTCTTTTATTAGATTGCAATACACTATTATTGCTCTATCAGGCATTTTTGTTGCATTGGAGTATTTGTCTAGTATCCTTTTCTTCTTTAGCGGAGTGTAATTATTTAACATACTGTCAATTGAGCCAGCGGTCACACAAAATGCCAGATTTGGCTCTCCAAGCCTAGCTATGTCCTCTTTATTTTTGGGTTTTTCAATTAGGCCTACACTAAAACCTGCTACATCTAATACTCTAGCTAAAACCCCTGATGGAGAAAGTGGATGGTCTTCGTAATATTCAGCAGTAATTATAATAATGTCAAAGTTTGATCCTATTTTTGCTATCATTTGGCTAAATAGCTATGGTTTTCTTTTCTTAAAGTTATTGTTTTGGCAAAGTTTTATAATGTAGGACTGAATATATCATTAATATGGTACAAGAGAGAATTCAAAAACTTATTTCAAATGCTGGCTTTTGTTCGAGAAGAACAGCTGAAGAGCTTATTATAGGTGGCAAGGTAAAGGTAAATGACCATGTTGCACAGATAGGGGAAAAAGCAGATCCAGATAAGGATTCTATTTTTGTTTTAAGAAGAAAGATTATTTTTGCAAAGAAAAGGTATATTGCTTTTAACAAACCAAAATTTGTGTTGACAACATTAAGCGATCCATTTAAAAGAAAAACTGTTATGAATTTTTTCAACGGGATTGAAGAGAGAATTTTTCCTGTTGGAAGACTTGATTTTGATGCTAAAGGACTTATTCTTCTTACAAATGATGGGGATTTTGCAAACAAAGTGATGCATCCAAGGTATGAGCTTATTAAGGTTTATAGGGCTAAATTAAATCAAAGGGTTAGTGAGGATGACATAAGAAAGTTAAAGGGAAAGATTATGTTAAAGGATGGTCCAGTAAGAGTTGAGTTTGCAAAGATTATTAATAAGACCCATGTTGAGATAGGTGTACATGAAGGTAGAAATAAGATTGTAAAAAGAATTTTTAAGGGCTTGGGTTTTTATGTTGATGAACTTGAAAGGGTGGCAATAGGTCCTATTAGTCTAGGAACGCTTAAATCAGGAAGATATAGAGATTTAAAAGATTCTGAGGTTAAGGCTTTGATGGATGAGAATAAAGAGATATTATGATTTGTTAAGATTGTTTAAAGAAAGATGCCGACTCGGGGCTTTGAACCCCGGACCTCTAGATATCTCAGATTTAAAAAATATCTAAAGACTCTATAATCCCAATTAGAGCAAAAGGCATCTGTTGCTTTAGTTCATTAAGATCTTGTTTGCAACAAATCTTATGAGTCTAGCGCTCTGACCAGGCTGAGCTAAGTCGGCATAACCAATTTGTTAGCAAAAAAAGATATTTTATAAAACTTTCTATAACGCTAAGGGATTGTTGAAAAGATAATTAATTGTTGTCTATTTTAAAAAGATCTTAGGAATAGAGATATTTTTATAATCCTAATTCTTTTCTTTTGTTTATATTTATCCGTTCAGGAGTCCAAGGCGGATCAAATGTTAATTTTATTTCTAGTTGATGGTCTTTAAAGGATTTTTCAATTGCTTGTTCTATTAGCATTTGAATGTATGAACCCATGGGACACATTGGAGAAGTGAGTGTCATGGTAATTGATATTTTTTTATCCTCTATTTGTATTTCATAAATCATTCCCAAATCCACCACACTTAGTGGTATTTCAGGGTCATAAACCTCTCTTAATGTATTTAACACATTTTCTTTTGTAACCGTTTTGCTTTTTGGAGCATGATTCTCTTTTGCCAAATAAAACACCTTTTTGATTTGATTAAGTTTTTTTAAAGTGTTAGTTTATTGAGTGAGTAAGAAATTCTATTTTGATATTTTTAATTTTTGGAATATATTCGAGTTTTTCTAATATCTCTTCTTTAATGTTTTCTTCGTAATCAACGTCTTGAGGATGGCTTAGCTGGATTAATATATCAACTGCTTTTTCGTCCTCTTTTGATTTTTCTACTCCTACATATAATACATATTTAAGTCTTACAATGTCAGTTCCTTTGGAAGGGTCTATTACATGACCTAACTTTGAAATTATAAAATCTTTTGTGATTGCGTTTTCGTCTATTTTTAAAAGCCCTTCTTTGATTTTATATTTTTCTATTGCCTGTTTTAGTGCGTCAACTGCTAATACTGAGCAATGAACTTTTACATTTGGAAGCCCGCCAAGCTCTTTTGTTGCATCCTGCCAAGAAATTTTTTCTGCGTCGTCAATTTTTTTTCCTTTTGCCATTTCTGTTACAATTGATGCTGTTGCGATATTTGATGCACAACCAAATGACTTAAATTTTATATCATCAATTATCTTTGATATGGGGTTTATTTTTAGCTGTAATTGTAAAAGGTCTCCACAAGCAGGGCTACCTTCTTTCACTTCAACATCAGGAGAGTCTATTTCACCTACGTTTTTTGGATTTCTAAAAAGCTCTATTACTTTTTGTGTATAATCAAGTGCCATTTTTAATTCACCTTTTGTTTTCTTAAGCCAACAAGTGGGCTTAATTTTCTTAAATCAGTTACTACCTTTTCTACTGCTGTTGCAATTATCGGGATTTCGCTTGGATGATTGAATTTTGATAATGAAAATCTTAAAGAGCCATGAGCCTGTTCATGGGAAAGTCCGCATGCCATTAAAACATGGCTTGGTTTTAGGCTTTGAGAGGAACAGGCGCTTGCGGTGGATACCATTATCCCCAAGTCATCAAGCCTAAAAAGCATTGCTTCACCTTCAATACCGCTAAATCTTATGTTAAGGTTATTTACAAGCCTTTTTTCTTTTGAAAGGTCTGTTGGTCCGTTTATTTTTGAGTTTTCTATTTTTGAAAGTTTTTGGTATAGTTCATCTCTTAATGATTTGATATAATCGCTATTTTTTTCTATTTGTTTTGTTTGAATCTCTACTGCTTTTCCAAAGCCTACTATGCCTGCTACATTATAGGTTCCAGAGCGGATTTTAAATTCTTGACCACCGCCACCAAATAGTGGTTTAATTTTTAGTCCTTCTTTGATATATAGTGCACCTACTCCTTTTGGACCATGAAGTTTGTGAGCATTCATTGTCATTAAATCAATGTTTAAATCTTTTATGTTTATTGGTATTTTTGTGTATGATTGGGTAGCATCGGTGTGAAATATTGCACCCACTTTGTGGCATAATTCGCTAATTGTTTTTATGTCTTGAATTGTTCCTATTTCGTTATTTGCATGTATTATTGATACTAACAAGGTTTTTTCTGTGAGTTCTTTTTTTAGTTCATCAAGTTTTACAAAGCCTTCTTTATCAACATTTAGAAATACTGTTTCAAATCCTTCTAATGATAATTGTTCAAATGTTTTTAGGACTGCATCATGCTCGATTTTTGTAGTGATTATCTTTTTTCTGGTACTATCTTTGTTTGCGTAAGCTATTCCTTTGATTGCAAGATTATCTGATTCTGTTGCACCTGATGTAAATATTATCTCTTCAGGGTTTACGCCTATGGATTCAGAGATTATTAGTCTTGCTTTATCCACTGCTCTTTGGGCAAATAGTCCTTTTGAGTGAAGTGAGGAAGGGTTTCCAAAGTCTTCTTTTAGGAAAGGAAGCATTTCTTCTAAAACACAAGGGTCAAGTTTTGTTGTTGATGCATTATCAGCATATATTTTCATTTTCAACACCTTAATTAGCAAACCTTTTTGTTTTTGATAAGGCAACAATTGTCTTTAGATAAGGACTTATGGATTTGACAGACTAGTCCTTTTGATTCAACAACTTGTAAGGTTTTTGCGATTGCTGTGTATATGATTGCAGGGGTTATGGATTTTTGCAAGGCCAGTTCGTTTGATACTAAATCTGATATTGATTTTGATGCAATTGGACATTGTATTTCAATAGCACTTGCTCTTTTTCCAGAACAATAAAGACTAACTGATGCTGGAGTTATGCCCATCATTTGTGATATTTGTGTTTGTTTGTAACCTTTGGATTTGAGCCAAATTGTAACAGATTTTTTAATAAATGGCAGTATATACCATGTTTCTATCTCTGGACGCAACATTATTTCACTCATAGTGAATATAAGAAAATATAAGGTTATATTTAAAATTAACGATTGTTAATAAGAAGGTATTTAGATGAATTTATAGCAATGAAACGAGGCGATGGTGTTTGCAACACTTATTTGGCAAGAAAATTATTGGTGTTTACTCAACAATATATCCCCCTTTTTGGATATTCCAAAGCTTTTTGTATTCTCCGGGTTGATTGATTAATTCGTTATGATTACCCATTTGAACTATTTTTCCTTTTTTCATTACCACTATTAGGTCTGAGTTCATGATTGTTGAAAGCCGATGAGCTATAATAATTGTGGTCTTGTTTCTCATTAGCTTTTCTAAAGCTTCTTTTATTTCAAGCTCGGTTTGAGAATCAAGTGAAGATGTTGCTTCATCAAGTATGAGTATTTCTTTTTTTGCTAAAACTGCTCTTGCGATTGATACTCTTTGTTTTTCACCACCTGATAATTTTACACCCTTTTCTCCAACTATTGTATTTTCTTTAAAAGGGAGCGAATCAATAAGCTCATCTAGATTTGCAACTTTAATTGCGTGCATTACCTCTTTTTTCGATGAGGTTGGATTTGAAAAAAGGATGTTATTATAGATTGTATCATTAAATAGTATGCACTCTTGAGGGACTATACTTAATTCCCTTCTTAGGGCTTCTTGCTTAAAACTTCGTATATTTATTTTATCAATTTCTATAGAACCACTATCAACATCATAAAGCCTGTAGAGTAATTTTATAAGAGTGGTTTTTCCACTTCCCGAATGCCCTACTAAGGCAACCTTTTTGTTTTTAGGGATCTTTAGTGAAAAATTGTCAAATATTTTTTTGTTTGCATAGCTAAATGTTACGTTTTTAAATTCTACATCGCCTTCTTTTACTTTGTAATCTTTTGCTCCTTTGATATCTTTAATTGCGTTTGGGAGCTTCCCATATTTAAAGAGAGGGTCAAGGTCTGCTAATGATCTGTAATAGCCTCTTACTCCATGAATAAATTCATAAAGAGGCAAAAGCAATCTTTGAAATGTGGTGTATACAAATACAATAGTTCCTACAGTTATTAGCCCTGCTAGAAAGTCAAAGATTGTTAAAAGGATTAAGGCTAGTGTTCCTATTCCCAAGATTAGGTTTTGAAAAAAGGAAGACCATCTGAAATAATTCCAGAATTTGAGGAAGGCAAGTTTTGTGTTTTCGGTTGTGGTAAAGAATTTCTTTTTGATGTAATTCTCTTTTCCAAAGTATTTTATTGATTCTACATTTGCAAGGTAATCACTTATTTCTCCTTTTTCAATGTCCTCTCTTTCGTTTGCTAATGAGTTTGCAAGGTTTTGCTTCTTTTGAATGAATAGGCTTATTGCGATAAAGATTGTAAAAGTGATTAATAGTAAGAGTATATAACTTATTCCCAGATATGCAAGTGATATTATAGCAGTAATCAAGCTTACTATTAATGGAATAAAGTTGAAGACAAATACATCAACAAATCGTTCTATTGCTCCACCACTTCGAGTTATCTTTGAAATAATAGAGCCTATTCTATTTGATGTAAAAAAATCATAATCAAGTCTTATTATGTGGTTGAAGTATTTTCTTTTTAACTCAGCTATTATTTTTACTTCAAGGCTGTTTAGGAGGTGTATTCTTACCCAATTACCTACGCTTTTTATCAAGAATATTATTAATAGGAATAAAAATAGTAAAGATATGGTTGATAGGAATGCATCTTTTGATATTATACCTTGAGAAAAGTTTGTTGATTCATCGATTATTGATTTGAATATAAGGTTTTCAAATACAAAAAGCGAACTTACTATTATTATTATGAAAAGAAGGCACAATGTGATTAGAAGATGATTTCTAAAAAAACCTGCAATTTCTAAAAGGTCATATTTAATGTCAATATTTTTATATCTATTTGATTTTTGATTAGTGCTTGGGTTTTGGTTAGTGCTTGGGTTTTGATTATTTGCCATCAGGTTATTTAAAGATGATAAAAGATATATTAAACTTTGCTTAATATTTATTTACTTTATACCTCATCGGTTCGCCAGTATGGTCTTATTTGGGTTTGAGAAATATTTTGTCTTTTTCCGCAAAGGTATTCTTTTATTCCAAGCCAAGCGATCATTGCAGGGTTATCAACGTTGTATTGGTTTTCTAGGATAAAGCATTTTGCGCCTCTTTGAAAACACATGGTTTTTGCCATTTCCGAAAGCCTTGTATTACATGCTACTCCACCACCGAGCAATAGCTCGTCTTTTTCGCAGTGTGCCATAGCTCTTTCGGTTACTTCTAAAAGCATTGCAAATACTGTTTCTTGCATGCTAAAGCATAGGTTTTCTAAGGTATATTTTTTTGAGTCATATTTCTTTTTTAGATTTGTTAATATCCCACCAAAAGAAACATCCATGCCTTTTACCACATACGGCAAGGGTATGTAATTATGACCCTGTTTTGCAAACTCTTCTACCTTGGGCCCACCGGGGAATCCTAGTTTAAGATATCTTGCAAATGCATCAATGAAGTTTCCAACGCCCATATCAATGGATTCTCCAAATATTTTGTATTTTCCAGCTTCAAAGGCTATGATTTGTGTGTTGGCTCCTGAGACGTATAGTAATACTGGGTCTTTTGCAGGTGTGAGCATCTTTCCTATTTCAAGATGGGCTATGCAATGATTTACACCTATTATTGGTATATTATATCTTGATGAGAGTGCTCTTGCAAAGACTGCTCCAACTCTTAAGGAATGCCCCATCCCCGGACCTTGGGAGAAAGAGATGAGGTCTATGTCTTTAATTGAGAGGTTTGCTTTTTTTAACGCATCATGGAAAGGGGTTTGACAGTTCTCTACTAAAAAATCTGCAACCTTGGCAGGGATCATTCCGCCTTCATGAGTTTTGTAAGAGACTTTCTCATTTGAAAGAACTGATTTTTCACTTGATACTATTCCTACTCCAAAAGTGTGCGCTGTTGATTCGATTCCAAGGCATAACATACTTGTTTAGGTAATCTATGGTATTATTAAAACTTTTTAATTTTTTATTTTTATTAAAATCTTGAATATTTTGCATACTTTGATTGTTAAGTCTTTTAGTAAGAGTAGATGGATTAACAAAGAAAAATTCATTTACAATGAAAAACCTCGGTATAAATGTAGAGGTATCTTTAGGATTGTCGAGGTTAAACGTTATATGCATATGTTTCCTTAAACTTTAGGCCTCAAGACAAAAGTATGCGAATCACGGATTCACAAAATGAAAAACCTCGGTATAAATGTAGAGGTATCTTTAGGATAGTCGAGGTTAATCCTTGCATGAATCCGTCTATTCTCAATTTGGCTTGAAAAATCAACAACCTCGCCCTAACAGGCGAGGTATGTTGGTAATATAAAAGCATGCGCTGTATTAAAGCGAGGTTGTTGATTACAAAAAAACGTACATAGTCCTCATGTTGAAACAAGAGGTATGCTTTTCTATTAATCAACCGATATTATCTAGCGTGATACTTATGGGCATTTTTGCTTTAGAGATTTTTTCATTTTCGATTGAGAATGAAAGGATTTGAAAAGTATGATCTTAGGATCAAGCAATTAATAAGTTGAAAGGATATTTCGTGGGTTTATATTTTTAATCCTTATGGATTTCGTTGTGATTTTTTTGTATAACTCATTTTGTTATTAGAGTTTTTCTTAGATTTCACTATTTACTTTTCACTATTACTTTGGCTGAACTATTAAACAACAGAAAAGAAGTAATCGCTAAATCCAAAGATTTTTAAAATCACTAATCTTCATAGATAGTCATGAGCGAAGAGATTATAAGGTTTGCAAAGAAGGGAAGGCCTGAAAGAAGCAAGATTAGGGATAATGTTAAGGAGATTTTAGAGGAGAATGGCTCAAGTGATGGATATTCACTTTATAAGAAGTATATTTTGAAATACCCTAAGGTAACTATGCGCTCAATTTATTATCATTTAAAAAAAGGTGTAGAACTTGAGATATTTAGGGTTAAAGAGGTTTTAAAGGACAGAGGAAATCATTCTTGGGGTGAATATTCTGAGAAGGTTATTTATGAGATTAATAAGTAAGTGTTGTATTTCTGAGCATTAAATGTTATATCGAAAGTAATAAAAACATAATGTTAGTTTCTTTTGATAATGGAATTATTTATTACAAGGCACCCTCTTACTGAAGAGAACAAAAAGAGAATTATACAGTCTCATCAGGATGGAAATATTTCTAAGGAAGGAAAAATTGAGCTGACCTACCTAATAAGAAGGCTTAGGAAGGAAAAGATTGGTAAGGTTTATTCAAGTGATTCGCCAAGATGCGTGTATGCTTGTGAAAAGATTGCCCAAGGATTAAAGATACCATTTGAGTTTACAGAGTGTTTAAGAGAATACAATAGAGGTGATTTAATTAAAGCTGGAGAAAATATCCCTGAATGGGGCTCAATTAATATCCCTAGTTTGGATTGGGTGCCTAATAATGGCGAGAGTATTACTCAGCTTTATGAAAGAATTGAGTTACTCTTAGAGAAAATTGGGATTAATTCAAATAAAAAGGTGCTTTTTATTACACATTCTTTTGTTGCTAAAGCAATTGTTTCTAAGATACTTGGTTTAGAGGTTATTGAATCAGCTAAGAGATTTAGCATCTCTAATTGTTCGCTTACAAGGATATCTTTTAGAGAAAACGTTAATAGGATAATGTATCTAAATTCTTGTGATTTTTTAAAGGATTAGAATAAAGGATATTTTAGTAGTATAATGACTTTGCCTTGGAGATTTTTTTGTTTGAGATTGCCATTTGATAGATTTCTTCAAGGCGTTTCATGCTGTTTTTGATGTCATGTTCTTTTACGCTTTCAAGTGCGTTGTTAGAATATTTTTTGTATTCTGAAGGTGTTAATCTCATGAGTTTTATGCATTGGTTTGCTAAATCCTTTGGGTCATCAGGTTCTGCTAAAACGCCATTATATCCTTCTTTTATAAGTTCATTTAAAGCAAGTTTTTTTACTCCAACTACTGGTATTGCACAAGACATTGCTTCAAGGACTACTATTCCTTGAGTTTCTATTGGACTTGCGGTTATGAATATATCTGCTTTTGAGTAGTATTCAGGTAGATTTTCTCTTGGGATTTTTCCAGTGAATTGAACATATTTTTCTATACCTAGTTCTTTTGAAAGTTTTTGCATGTCATCAACGGATACACCAAATCCGGCAATTATTAGTTTAACGTTATATTTTTGGTCTATTAGAATCTTTAGGGCTTTTAAGATTATATCAACTTTTTTCTCCGGGGCGATCCTTCCAACATGTATTAGTGTTATTGGCTGATCGTTTTTAAAGGATTTTTTTGAAGAGCAGTTCTTGAATAGATCAAGCTCTATTCCATTGCTTAGAAAGATTATGTTTTTGTTGATTTTATGTTTTTTTAGTTCATCAACTAAAACCTTTGAAGGGGTTGTAAGAATGTTAAAGTGTTTGTAATGGCTTTTTGTGATTGACCAAACAAGCCTTTTTTTCTTTTCTTTTTTATGTTTTTCATTTTTGATAGATTTAATTTTTTTCTCAAAAAGTTTTAGTTTCATCCATTTGTTTAAGAATTGTTTTGCGGTTTTTGGATCTTTTTTTCTGAATTTTGTAAATAGTGCTTTAGTGAGTGATTTGAAGAACGCGATGGGTGATACATAACATGTAAAATCAGGGATATATGTATGATATGTTCCAACTATTGGCTTTCTTTTAGATTTTGCAATTGTAAGTCCTAGTATTCCAAGTGTTAGTGGGGTGTGAATATGTACTACATCAGGGTTAAATTTTGTAAAATCATTTGAGAGTTTTATTATGTTAGGGATGCTTATTCTCATATTTGGGTCAGTGATTACTTTAAATGAGAGCGCTCGGTATATTGAGATATTTTTTGGGAGTGCAGAATCATCAAAAGAAGAGTTTGGGAATTTTGGTGCATATATCCTTATCTCATGACCATCCCTAGCTAAGTAGTTGGCCATGTTTAATACAAAGGTTGTTACACCGCTAATTTGGGGGTGAAATGCGTCTGAAAATACTGCAATTTTCATTTTTGTTTGTAGATTGTTTGTTTGGTTGTTTATAATTATTTCTAAAATCCAGTATATTGGCATCTTGCAGATTCTTGCAGAGTCTTGCAGATTATTTGTTTATTTTTTTATTTGTTTAGATTTTTTATTATTGGATATAGAAACTTTAATAAATATTGTATTGTGTTCTTGTTCTTTGATGATTGTTATGGAAACTAAAGAATCAAGGGTTATGGGGTTTGAGGAGAAAGAAAGACTTATTGTAAGAAATACTCAGGAGGTTATTAATAAAGATAGTTTAAAAGAGCTTTTTGATGAGAAGAAAAGCCCTGTTTGTTATTGTGGATATGAGCCTTCAGGAGAGATTCATTTGGGTCATTTTGTTACTATTGGAAAGCTTATTGAGCTTAAGGATGCTGGATGCCAAGTGAAGGTGCTTTTGGCGGATTGGCATGGATGGCTTAACCAAAAGGGAGATTGGGATTATATGGCTAATCAGGTTAAGCAATGGCAAGCAGGGTTTGAGGCCGCAGGACTTAAGGGCGCTGAGTTTGTTGTTGGGAGCTCTTTTCAAAGAAGAGTGGAGTATGTTGATGATATGATGCGAATTGCTGTTATGAGTACGCTTAATAGGGCTCTTAGGAGTATGCAACAGGTTGCAAGGGATATTGATAATGCTAAGGTTTCTCAGGTGATATACCCTATTATGCAGGTTGTGGATATTAAGCATCTTGGAGTTGATATTGTTGAAGCAGGTATTGAGCAAAGAAAGATTCATATGCTTGCTGTTGAGATTTTGGAAAAGATTGGGTATAAGGTGCCTGTTTTTGTTCATACCCCGCTCATTTCTTCGCTTAAGGGACCTGGAAGTAAGATGAGTTCATCAGAAAAGGAGTCTTTTATTTCTATTAGAGATGATGATGATTCTATTGTAAAAAAGATTAATAAGGCTTATTGCCCTGAAGGAGTTTTAGAGGATAATCCAATACTTCAGATTGCAAGGCTGATTGTTTTTCCTAGAGTGAATGAGTTTTTGATTCAAAGAGCTGAGAAGTTTGGGGGAAATGTGCTGTTTAAGTCTTATGAAGAGCTTGAATGCGCTTTTAAGGAGAAACAGGTTCATCCAATGGATCTTAAGGCAAGTGTTGGGAACTATCTAAGAAAGATACTTGCACCCGTGAGAAACTCGTATAAGGCTTAGTTATTTTTTTTCTTTAAGGGCTTGTAGGTGTAACTTGGCTAGCATTGGGTCTTTTTCGGGGCCTAGATCGGGGTTTTAAATCCTCGCAAACCTAATCTTTATCGGGCGCCACCACCGCCACCACCACCGCCACCTGCTGCTCCTCCACCAAAGCTTCCACCTCCACTGCTTGATGAGGAGCTATTCGTTACAGAGTAATACGTACTACTAAATCTTGAAATAAAGCCTGCTTTGTAAACTGATCCTAAGGAACTTAAATCACTTTCAAACATATCTGGAACTACAAGCCTTAGCTTTTTTGAGACCGTTTCGGCGACTCCTAAAGCTGTTGCAAAGATCAAATGCTCTTCCCAGATAACAATGGATTGCGGGGGATACTTTTTTAGGTATGTGAGGTTTGTTATAAAACGCTTGTATGCAAGTGTTTTTTTGTAGATATCAAATCCTTTTTTTGTGAACCTACCAAAGACATGATTTGGTATTAAAACCCCAATAATGCTAATTACTAGTGTGGTTGCTGCTAGAGGGATAAGATAGTTTAGGTAAGGATAGAGTTGTTTTAGTTCTGTTGATAAGAAATTTAAGCTACTTCCGATTAGAACAAATGAGAGGGCCATTACAAGGAAGCAAATCCCTAAAAAGATCTTGTGCCCTTTGTTGTCAAAGTATTTTTTTGGCTCCATTTCCTTTTTTATTTCCTTTTCAAATTTTTCGGCGAACCTAGCAAGCTTTTTTGCATTAGTTGTAGAGCGAATTTCGTATTCAAAATCATTCCAGAGCAAAACCCCGTTAGTCGCAAACCCCTTGAAGAAGTTATAAACTAGTTTTTCTGGCTCGGATAATCCATCCTTACGTACCTCTTTGAATGTGAACTGAATAGGATTTTTTATGAATCTGTTTATGAAGGGTATGGGCAGTTTTGGGATCTTTGTGCTATCTATTGCTATGTGCTTTCTTCTTACAAGGTCTAAAAGTGTGGCAAGGATTGCATCGGAGTCTACTCTACCAATTAGTTTTCCAACGCTACTATGTGCGATGAAATTTGCCTGGTATGGTTTAAGGCCCTCATAAGGCTCTCTTTCGTAGTAGTACTTGCTGATTTTTCCGAGTTCTTTGCCGTATTTTTGGTATAGAAAATAAGTAAAAGCAACTAGAAGTATTATTATCAAAGGAAAACCTATCATTAAGACATTTTGAAAAAGAATATAGTTTTTTTCATATTTCTCTTGTTCTTTAAGCACAAGTTCTCTTGTGTAATTGTGGTTTTCTTCAAAGGCAAAGGAATCCTTTGTCATAACAACTCGAATCTCAAGAAAATCTTTTAGGTTTTCTGCGTTAAATGAGATTTTGTTTTTATCTATTTTGTAATCCTTAACTATCCCGTAAGGATTGAAAAAAACCTCTGTGATTACTACGTTTTCGGGGAATGTAATTCTTGAGTTCAATTCTTTTAAGGGCTTTTCCCATTCTATGCCCCAAACTTTATAGTGGAATTGGGTTAGGTCTTCGCCTTTACTTATTGTGTTTGTTACATCCATATTTACATGAAAAGAAACATCTGTATCACATATACTATTGTATACACCTGCAAATTCATAACCTCTGTTTTGAATCTCGCATTCAGGTTCACAATAACCAGATATACTTTTAAGATAATATGGGTCATTAACTGAAGAAGATAGTTTTGGAACTCTGTATACTTCTTTGTAACAACCCTTGAATCTGTAGTTTATTACCTCTTCAATGTATGCAGAGCCATCAGGATTTAGCAGAATGTTAATATCTGCTTTTTCCAGCGAGTAATCCCTTTGCGCTCTATCTGTTAGGTTTATTATAATCCCAAGCGATACTGGTAAGAAGAATATTAAGACAAACACTACGATGCCTAACTTGCTTTGAACTTTGATGGATACGCCCATTATAGGTGCTCTTTTGATTATTTTATATTTAAAGCTAATGGAATTTGTTTGGCGCTTAGTAGAAAAATAATTAAACTCCAGATCTCTTAGGTTATTAAAAAAGGGGGTTTTAACATGGGACTCATAAAGGAATTTAAGGAATTTGCCGTTAAGGGTAATGTGATAGACCTAGCTGTTGCCGTGATTATTGGTGGGGCTATTGGCAAGGTGATTTCATCACTTGTAACCGATGTAATCATGCCACCTATCGGGCTTTTGCTTGGCGGGGTTGATTTTAAGGAGCTTAGAATTATTTTAAAGGAAGCGACAGTTGATACAGCAGAGGTTGCTATTAGGTATGGTGCCTTTTTGAATGTAATTATTGATTTTGTGATAATTGCCTTTGCGATCTTTATGCTTATTAAAGGGATTAATTCTCTTAAGAAAAAGGAAGAAGCAAAGCCTAGTGCACCACCAAAAGAGGAAGTGCTTTTAACTGAGATTAGGGATTTGTTAAAGGCCAAGAAGAATTAGTGGTTTTTTGTTTTTTTTTTATTTCAGGGTTTACTCGTTGCTTAAACGAAAGGTTTATATACCTTATTGGGTATAATATAATACCTAAAAGGGTATAATATGGTAAAAATCACAAAAAATAAAATTGAAATTTTGAATTATTATAGAAAAAATCTTTTCTTAAATTCAAGCATTAGAGAAATATCTCTTAACTTAAAAAAACCATACCCAAAAATATTTAATGCAGTAAAAGAACTTGAAAAGGAAAATATTATTATGATAAAAAAATTAGGTCCTTCGAGCATTTGTGAAATACATTTAAGCAAAGAAACAATATCTATTTTAAGTTTTATAGAAAAAGAAGAAGCATTTAAAAGAAAAATACCCAATATAGACAAGATTCTTGAATTTGATTCTTTTTTAGATGATATACTCATTGTTACAGGAAGCTATGCAAAAGGCACGCAAACAAAAAAATCTGATTTAGATCTTGTAATAATAACAAAAGATGATGTTGTTCAAAAGCAAAAACTAATGGAAAATCAAACAATGCTTTTTACTCCTGAAGTTCATGTTGTTGCTTTTAGTTATGATGATTTTAAGAAAATGTTATTATCTAAAGAACCGGATTTTGGAAAAGAAGTTTTTAAAAATCGTCTAATATTTAGAAATTCGGATAGGTATTATTTAATTGTAAAGGAGGCAATTTCAAATGGCTTCAGAATGGAAAATTTATCTTATTAGAGCAGAAAATAATCTTGTTTTGGCAAAAGCTAATTTTGATATCTCCATTAAGAATGAATTAAAAAATATGCTTGGAATTGCATTAGATAAAACTTTCTTTAATGAGGTAATATCTGAAAGTTATTATTCCATATTTTATTCTGCGAAAGCGTATTTATTATTTAATAAAATAAAAACTTCTCCTCCAGAAGAACATAAAAAAACCTATGATGAATTTAAAAAACTGGTTGAATCTGGCAAGATAGATAAAGAATTATTAAAAATTTATGATGCTGAAGCTGAAAAAGCAGAAGCATTATTAAAGATCTTTTTTGATGAAAAAAGAAAAAGAGGAAACTTTACTTATCATATAAAATCAGAAGCAAACATTCCAAAAGCAGAAGAATCAATAAATAATGCAAGGAAATTTGCCAAAACAATTAAAAGATTGTTAGAAGAACAATGAAATAAGAATTAGTTTTAAAGGAGAAGTTGCCTGAAGGGTGGAAGTGGGTAGAATTAGAAACGGTTGCAAGAGTTTATGCAGGCTCTTCAGCACCACAAGATAAAAAATATTTTGCCAATGGTAAAAATCCTTTTGTTCGAGTTTCTGATTTAAGTGCTCATAAAATAACAGATAATCTAACTCAGGTAAATGGTTATGTAACCGATGACTGGAAAAGAGTAGGAATTGAAAAAAAAGAGGATTTTGCTATCCTCACAGACGAAATTACCAATGCGTGGTCAGGATTAAATGTTAAAAACTATAAAAGACTCAAAAATCTTAGGAAAGAGAATCTAAGAGATAATATGAGCAATATGGAGCTGGTTTTGAATATGCTTGCAGAGGCTGCTACAAAAGAGATATCTATTAATGAAGACCCTAAAGAATTTGAAGAAAGTCAAGAAATTGCGAGAAAAGGCGGAAACATTGCGGGAAATGCAAGAAAAGATATAGAGAAACAAACTGGCAAATCAGTTGTTATAACAAACAATAATTTGCTACCAGAAAAGAGAACTTCAATGGAAGAAAAAAAATAATTTGGATTTTTAAAGCTCTAAAATGTTTTCTAGAGGGTAGGTTTTTTTAGTGATTAGGTCTTCTTTTTCAAGTGCCTTTATTAATGGCAATATTTGAGATTGATATACACTAAAATCCCCTAAAAGGGTATAAGCGTGTGCTGTAAAATTGAATATGCTGGGCTTTCCAACATATATTCCATAATATATTCCATATCTAAACGACATAGGCGATACATAAGTGCTTTCATTTGAATTTATTATCTTTTCAATCTCGCTATAATAGCTTGATTGACCAGCAAGTTCTAAAAGTCTTGAAACTACTTTTTTAAGTTTGCTTTTGTCTTTTTGATTATAGAATATGTTAAAGCCAAATACCCCTGAGGTATAAGGACCATCTCCTAACAAGAGCATTTCATATTCTAAAGGAGCTTGCAGATTTGTTAATTGTTTTGATTTTGTCATTTTTAGATGAGGGTAAAATCTTTTAGATTATAAATTTATAGGAGAAAGACTGTCTTTTATCTAAAATATTGATTTTTAGTATCAATTAAAGTGTAATTACATATACGCTTACATTGAATAAAAACCAAGGTAGACTATTCATTATAAGAATATGTAATACCTTGAATGAAACATTTTTATGGAGTTATACCATATTTTTTACTGAATAAGCAATATAATTTCTAGTAAATCTTTTAAAATTTATTGTTATCACCCGATTTAATATTTTTGTTAGTGTATTCTCCAAGTTGAGTATTATACTTTTCTATTTGTCCACAACTTGATTTTTAGAGTAGTATATTCTCAAGCAAGTTAATTTGTTTCACAGTTACTGAATAACAAATATATTTCTCTTAATTCAATGAATGTATCTTCAATTTCTTTTAAAGAAATCAATTTATCTGAAAGATTCATTTCTTTTTGATAATATTCATCAAAATAAAGATATTGTTTTTTGATTTGTAGATTTTTTATACCCGCTTCGAAATGAATTTCCATAACTCGTTTAAGTTTTTTTTCCCAATCTTTTTGTTTTACTAATTTACTTAATTGGATTAAAAATTGGAGTGAACAATAATCTTTTCCTCTTTGCACATGATTTTTACCTTCATCAAGTCTTTTGTTTTTAACTTTATGATAATCGATTAGTTCTAAGTAATACTCACTATTATTGGCTAATTTATTTATTTGTTCAGTAAATCTCTTATAATGATCTTTAATTATTTTTTTACCTATTTTTCCAAAAGTCATAACATCAATGTTGAACGAGGACTCATTCATACTTATAGTGTAATGTGTTTTATTTTTTTCTTTTGTTAAAATGTGGATAGGATCCCAATTTCCTTCTAAAGGCCTTTTAGAGGTGTATATAGAAATATGTTTAAATTTAGGGTATTCTATCCTTAATTGTTTAAGCATTTCTTTTGCCAATATTTTGTCATAATTATTTTCTTTATTAAAAAAAGTGATTCCATCAAATGAATTCAAGTTAATCACCTCTAGATATTTTTGAAATTCGGATAAAATAAATAATTCAATCTCGCTAAGTTTGAGCTTGTTGTGGATAACATAATTTTTAACCATTAAATGTATTTCTTCCCATGTTAGTTCCTTTTCTATGCAGTTGTTTTTAAAAAAATTTTCCTTGTATAATTTTTTTTGAGATTTATCAATTGGCGCATTTACCTTTGCTTCAATTAGAATAATATTTTTACTATCTGTTATCAACCCATCAGGAAGAGGATTGTTCGTTTGTGTGTCTCCATCAACTTCGATAGAATTCTGTTTAGATATATATAAGAAATATCTATATGGCCTTCCTTTAAGTGTGTTCACTTCTTTTTCGTTTGTTTGAAAAATATATTTTATATCTTTTTGGATTGGTATATTTAGTTTTGAAAAAATATTTTTAGAAAAAGAAGGACAATTTTGTAATGTAGTCAAAAATGCTCGAGTAACATTATTTTCTTTTTCATCTATTCCTATTTTTCGTCTTCTTGGTTCATAATTAAAAACATTTAGATAAGTCATGATTAAATCCCTATAATCTCATTAATTTACCAGCATCTGTCAAACGTATACCTTCATCTTTTGTTTTTTCGATTAATCCAGAATTCAAAAGTTCGTCTATTGAGCGATAAACCATTGCACTGGAAAGGCCTGTTGCATCTGCTAAGGATTTATAACTTTGTATTTTGTTTGATTTGATGGAGTCTAATATTCTTTCTTGACTATCAGTTAATTTCATGGATAAAAGAGGAAGATAAACCACGTTGCCTTTTTCTTCTCCATCTGGATAATAAGCTATTTTTTTAACATGGTCTTTTCTAGCATACGCACCAAATAAAACTCCCATGCTTTGGGTTTTTCTTCCAGAAGTAATATTAATGATGACTTCATTATTTAGATGAATCTTATCAATGAGTTCAACTACTATCTCTGCAATTTTAAGAATGTCATATTGAGGAATCTTTACTACTTCCAATTCAATAACCCTTCCGATAGATTTCTTGATTAGATCTAGTGAGGCTTTTATAGTTTTATCAGAAGCATCTGTTACAAGCAATATTAGTTTGCTTGGGCTTATCTTCGTACAGGATAGCAATACTGGATCTGGGCCATATACTGTTGAAATTAATATTTTTGACATTTTAATTGGGTAAAGATAGCAATACATTAATATATTTTTCTAATATCCTGAGCAACTTGGGATTAAATTAGGCATTTTTCTACATTATTATTAAACTTTCTATTAAAATGTAGAAAAATTTATATATTTGTTGTGTTTTATATTACTCATGAATGTCACTTTAGAGGATCTGCCACAATTTTTAAGATATTGTCAGATACATTGTAGTTTGAGTAAGATCATAAGACAAAATGATCAAATTTATTGCGATTCGGAAGTTAATATAATTGAAGAAAGCTCCAAACTCATTAGGGATTCCTTAAATAAAGATTCTTTTCTAAAAGAATTTTGTTTAGTACACAAGATGAAAATTATTGATTTGGATTTGTTATACTTATCGCTTTTTGAAAAAACAAAAACAATAACACTTGAAAAATATATGCAAGAAAGCATTTTTGCACCATATGAAAGCGAATTCATTCCAAAACTGATAAATAAAGTAAAAAATTCAAGAATTATTAAAAAAAAAATGTTGGTTTTTGATAATCCATATTTTGAAAATAGTGATAAGAAATCTACAAAAAACAACTCATACGATTTGATTAGTTTGATGAATTCAAAGGAAGCAAGTAAAAAGAGCCAAAAACGATTTTTAATCGAATTTGATACTTTTAAATATCTTGAAATGGACAAATTAGTGAAAGAACTTTTTTTTCTAGATAAAATACTAAATATAAACGTTGAGCACACAAATGAACTCGACAAAAACAACCAAAAGTTGCTTTATAGCTCTTATTTGAAAAAGATTGAGAGAAGCTATAAAAATACATTAGACAAAAAAGATTCTAAATTTTCTAGATTTTTATCTGATAATTCGCTAAAACTTAATGATTTGGTATTTTTAAACAAAATAGTACAACAACATGGATTTGATCAATCTCGATATACTATAAGTGAAAATTTGTACTCCCAATTCAAAGATGAACAGGCTCTATCAAAACTAATAAATCAGAAGTTAATAAAAAAAGAGCTTTTCTGGTACGAACTAACGGAGAAAACAATTAATGGCTTATTTTATTCAGATAATTGTGTCTTAAATAATACAAATTTAGTCCTTTCTGAATCTCCTAATCTTAATTTTGATGACCTGTGCGTATCAAAAAGGATTAAAAATGAGATAATTAATGTAATTAGCCAACATAAAAATAATGATTTGATTTTCAATAAATGGGGAATTGGAAAAAAAATTACTTATGGAAAAGGAATCACGATAAATTTTTTTGGGCCTCCTGGTACGGGAAAGACTATGTCCGCAAAGGTTATTGCCAATTACCTCCATAAAAAATTATTAACTGTAAATTATCCCGAAGTAGAAAGTATGTGGGTAGGTGAAACGGAAAAAAATATTAGAGAATTGTTTAATACTGCCAAAACAGAGGATGCAATTATATTTTTTGATGAAGCAGATACATTAACAACTAAAAGAGAAAATGCAAGATTACCCTGGGAGATATCAAGAACTAATACATTGTTAAAAGAACTTGAGAACTTTGAAGGTATCTGCATCTTTGCTACAAATAATTGGTGTAGTTATGATGAAGCGTTTGATAGAAGATTATCAGCCCATATTGAGTTTAAATTACCAACCCAAAAAGAATCTGTTCAAATATTCAATATGATGTTACCAAATAAGAAGATTCTTTCTAAGGATGTTGATTTTAGTGAGATTGCGATGAAATATGAAGGGATATTGTCAGGGGGAGATGTTAAAAATATTGTGCTTAATTCTGCCAGAATAGCAGCTAATGATAGTAGTAATAAAACACAAAAAATTTTCCAAAGACATATATTAGATGGCTCTAATATGGTATTAGCGAGTAAAAGAAAAAATAATGGTGGTTTTGAGGGAGATCTGAATTATATTGGGTGATTTAAATAGCAATTTCTACAATATACGATCTAAAATATAACAAAGAAAAGTATGTTTTAGATTTCAAAGAATTTTTTTTAATAGAGAAATTAAATGAGGAAAAGGGTAATAATTTTTATTCGAGGTTAGATATTTTAAGGGATGGACAATCAAAACTATATGCTTGCAGAAGAACAATCTATATTAAAGATGCTTATGTGATAGCGCAGTTGGTCGAACTAGAGGACTTTTTAGAGTTGCAACAAAAGAGCAAGACGTTAACGTTTTATCCTTTTATTTTTTCTTTTTTAAAAAATGATAAATTCAGAGGGTTATTTGAGTATATTGTTGATGATCAAGCTTCTGATATTATTTATGTTGAAAAACGTTTAGTTGATTCCTGTGTACCTAAAAATCTCTTTTTTTCTTTTGGTAAACGTTTTGCTAAAAGATTTAATGAATATATGGTTTATAAGATTATTTCCAATGAAAACATTCCTTTGAGAATTAATATTTCTATTGACTCGATTAAAGAACTAGTGGTACAAAGAAAGAATCGTTACCTAGAATCAATCTTAATTTTAGACGAGTTTACAAAAAAAGAATTAATGGTTGTTTATCCTCAATCAATGCATATTAAAAACAAAATTTGTTATTTTGAAGATATAAAGTTAGTTGAAATCAATTCCAAACAACTCGAAAATTGTATAGTGATGATTGTACCAGAACTTGTATATTGTCACTTCAACATATTTTTGGATAGTGTGGAATACAACAGCGATATGGAACTAAGACAGATTAGGACTTCAATTGTTGAAAAAAAAAGATTACCACTCTTTGAATTTGAATATAATTTGGATTTCATTACCGTTAAAACAGTTATGGATATTGGACTTTCGTTCAATAAAAATGAATATACAATTTTTAATTTATCGATGTAATGTAAAATAAATTTAAGTAGTTATTTAAAGAGTGTTCAAAAAATGCTAAAAGTTATAATAATGGTTGGTGATATCACTAAATATAAAACTGATATCATTGTAAATTCTGCAAACAAATCATTAATGAAAGGTTCAGGTGTCTGTGGTGCAATTCATGCTGTTTCTGGAAATGAACTTGAACAAGAATGTTTTATTAAGAAAAGAGAATTAAATATTGAATTTTTAAATGTTGGAGAAATTTTAGTTACTAAAGCCTATAATCTGCCACATTCTTATGTGATTCATACTCTAGGTCCTAAAAAAGGGTTTGATGATATTTCACTTTTGTTAAATTGCTATGTTAATAGTCTTAAAGAAGCTGACAGACTCAAAGTTAGGTCTATTTCCTTTCCGGCCATTTCAACAAATATCCATGGTGTTTCGTTAGATTATTCAGCTAAGAAGGTTAAAAAGGCTTTAATCCAGAATTCTGAACTTAAAAATCTTAAAGAGGTTTTCCTTTTTTTTATCAGAAAAGAGGATAGTTTAGCATATATTAAAGAATTAGGAGAAGAATTCTTAAAAAAGTAGTAGTAGTATTTACTGATTTTGTCATTTTTAGATGGGGGTACAATCTTTTAGATTATAAATATATTGGATAAAGGTGATATAAGAGATTTGCCTAACAGCATTTGGCTATTAATTTAGAGTAAGTTTTTAATTAAGATACTCTTTGAGAAGATGAGATTTTTATCAAAATCAATATCTTTTCCTTCTATAAATCTAATAATGAAGTCTCTTGGTGTTTTTCCATATGATACAAACTTCTCAATGTGGTGGTGATAGTTATTTAGTGTCTTTTAGGAATAACCTTTGAGCCTGTAATCTTGAACTAAAATAGGCTCAATCTCAGTGTTGGTGTTCTGTTGTTAGTTCAGAAAATATGAGAAAAATAACCGAATCTATAAAACTGCGTATTTTATGGCAAATTTGGGTATTGTGCGTAGTAAAAGTATGCTTAATAGATTTTGAGTTCAATTGTGTTTAATTTCTAAATTACGGAACGAGGGGGGGAGTTCGGTGCTTCGCACATATTGTATTTTACTTCGTAAAATCTATTTTATTGTAGGAAGAAAGTGTTCTAAACGATGGATAAGGGAAGTTTTTTAAAGTTACAAGAAAGATTTATAAAGAAATAGTTTATATGAATTCATATGGGGAGAAAAACCATTGCTTTAAGTCTGGATCAAGATATCTATGAACAATATAAAAAGTATTGTAAAGAGCATCATATGATAGTTTCTCGTAAAGTTGAAGCACTCATGAAAAAGGAATTGGATGAACAAAATGGGAAATAAAGAAGCAAAATCAAGATTACTAATCAATAAATTATTAGAGGATGCTAAATGGCGTTTTTTTGATAATGAATTCGGAAAAGCAAATATCCAATTAGAAAATAATGTTAAAATAACTCAAAATATTTTAAATGAATGTGGAGAGGATTTTGAAAAAACTAAAGATGGTTTTGTAGATTTCTTATTACTTGATGAAAAAGGTTTCCCTTTTTTAGTTTTAGAAGCTAAAAAAGAAGGCAAGAATCCTTTAGATGGTAAAGAACAAGCTCGTAAATATGCTAAATCTCAAAACACAAGATTTGTGATTTTATCTAATGGAACTTTACATTATTTTTGGGATTTAGAATTTGGAAATCCTGAGATTATAACAACTTTTCCAACATATCAATCACTTAAAGAAAGATATTTAGGACATAATCCATATAAGCCAAATCCTGAATCATTAGTTAAAGAAAATATTGATACTGATTATATCGCTATTGCTCAAAAACCTGATTATAAAACAGATCCAAGATGGATGGATGAAAATTCAAAATCTGAATTTATTAGAGAAAATGAATTAAGGTTTTTTAGAACATATCAAGTAAATGCAATAAAAAGTCTTCAAAAAGCTGTTTCTGAAGGAAAAACTAGATTTTTATTTGAGATGGCTACAGGAACAGGTAAAACTCTTGTATCTGCGGGAGTAATTAAATTATTTTTAAGAACAGGAAATGCAAAAAGAGTTTTATTTTTAGTTGATAGACTTGAATTAGAAACACAAGCACTCAAAGCATTTAACAATTATTTGAAAAACGATTATTCTTGTGTTGTTTACAAAGAAAATAAAGATAATTGGAGAAAAGCCGTAATTGTTGTAACAACTGTTCAATCTCTATTATTTAACAACAAATACAAAGATCTTTTTTCGCCAACTGATTTTGATTTAGTTATTTCTGATGAAGCACATAGATCAATTGGTGGAAACAGCAGAGCAGTATTTGAATATTTTTTAGGGTACAAATTAGGACTTACTGCAACTCCTAAAGATTATTTAAGAAATGTTGATCTTGGTAAATTAAATGAAAAAGACCCTAAAAAATTAGAAAAAAGACAATTGTTAGACTCATATAAAACATTTGGTTGCGAATCTGGAGAACCAACATTTAGATATTCTTTAGTTAATGGGGTTAATGATCCTGAAGGACCATTTTTAGTACAGCCCATTGTAGTAGATGCAAGAACTGAAATTACAACTCAATTATTATCTGATCAAGGTTATTCTATTTTAATTGAGAATGAAGAAGGAAAAGAAGAGGAGAAAATATTTTATCATAACGATTTTGAAAAGAAATTTTATTCTGAAAAAACAAATACAATTTTTTGTAAAACTTTTTTAGAAAAAGCACTAAAAGATCCATTAACTGGAGAAATTGGTAAAACTATTATTTTTTGTGTTAGTCAAAATCATGCTTCTAAAGTAACTCAATTACTAAATAAATTAGCTCACGAATTATACCCTGGAAAATATAATTCAGATTTTGCAATTCAAATAACATCAAATATTACTGACTCACAACAATTTACAATTAATTTTGCAAATAACAATCTTAATGGACATACTAAATTTAAAGAAGGATATCACTCAAGTAAAACTAGAGTTTGTGTTACTGTTGGAATGATGACGACAGGATATGATTGTCAAGATATTTTAAATTTATGTTTAATGAGACCGATTTTTTCTCCAACTGATTTTATTCAAATTAAAGGAAGAGGAACTCGTAAATTTACTTTTTCATACAAGGAAAAAAATTATTTAGGAGAGTTTGATTTATACAAAAAAGAAAAAGAAACCTACAAAATGTTTGATTTCTTTGCAAATTGTGAATATTTTGAAGAAAAATATAATTATGATGAAATTTTAAAACTTCCTCCAATTACTAAAGGAAGCATTCCACGTGATTCTCCACCTGTTGATTTAAAAGAATATGAAAATTATAATCCAGACCCTTTGAAATCTTATCAAGAGGCTGAAGTTGGTCTTGAAGGGATGAAAATTGATAGAAAATTCTATGATAAATTTGAAGAAACAGTTAAAGCTCATTCAACTATTAAAGAACAGTTTGAATCTGGAAATTTTGCAGAAGCAGAAGAGTATGTTAAGAATGAAATTTTTGATAAACCTTCAGAGTATTTTAATTTAGATAAATTAAGAAGAGCATTAAAGATTAATAGAAGAGTAACACTTCGAGAAATGCTTGAAAAAGCTTTAGGTCTAATTAAGAAAATTAAAACTAAAGAAGAATTACTCGATGAAGAAGTTGAGAAATTCATTTCGATGTATGGAAAAGATGAAGAAAAACAAGAACACTTGTTTAAACATTTACATGTAATAAAGCAATTCATTAATGCATATATTACAGATAAAGAAATTCAAGAAATCATGGAATCAAAAGAATATACACGACTTGCAACAAATCCAAGATTCAATATGAAAGACCTTAAAGAATTAAATGGATGGGCTGACCCAGTTATTGATTATATAAAAGATTATGTTTCATTAAATGCATTTGCTTGATGTTTTAAATATGGCGAATTTGCCATAATTAAAATATATTCAAACTTATTTATTTTAGAGAAATTAAAATGTTAAAGAAAGAAATTGTTAAGGTTGATGGAATTGATGTTAGTATTCAAAACATAGATTCTCATAAATATGTTTCTCTTACAGATATTGCAAAAAAGAAAAATTCTGAAGAACCCCGGTTTGTGGTTATAAATTGGCTTAGAAATCGTAATACTATTGAGTTTTTAGGAATATGGGAGAAAATTCATAATCCTAATTTTAACCGTGTCGGATTCGATACGATTAGAATGCAGGCAGGTCTAAATTCATTTACCATATCTCCTTCAAAATGGATTGAAATAACTAATGCTAAAGGAATTATTACTAAATCAGGTAGATATGATAGTGGAACTTATGCTCATGAGGATATTGCACTTGAATTTGCATCTTGGATTTCTGCAGAATTTAAACTTTATTTTATTAAAGAATTTAGAAGATTAAAAAATGAAGAAAATAAACGTTTAAGTTTAGGATGGGATGTTAAAAGAGAACTTGTAAAAATTAATTATAAAATTCATACTGATGCAATTAAAGAAAATTTAATTCCTAAAGAACTTAGTAAAAATGAAATTAATCGTATCTATGCAAATGAAGCAGATGTTTTAAATATGGCTTTGTTTGGAAAAACTGCTAAAGAATGGAGAGAGAATAATAAAGATAAAAAAGGTAATATAAGAGATTATGCTAATGTTACTCAATTAGTTGTTTTATCAAATCTTGAAAATCTAAATTCAGAATTTATTAAACAAAAAATACCTCAAGAAGAAAGACTTTTGAGATTAAATAAAATTGCTATATCTCAGATGAAATTATTGACTCAAGATATTAACAACAAATTATTGGAGAATAAAAGATGTTAGACGCAAACACTAAACGAAGAATTGACACAGCAAGAGATGTTCTTGTAGGAAAGTTACCTGATCCTAAAACTCAAGTTGAACAAATTACAATTGCTTTAATCTATAAATTCATGGATGATATGGATAAACAATCTGAAGAATTAGGAGGAAAAGCTAAATTTTTTACTGGCGAATATGAAAAATATGCATGGTCTAAAATTTTTGATTCAAGAATAAGTGGGCATGAATTAGTTGGTCTTTATGGAGAAGCAATTTTGCGAATGAATCAAAATCCAAATATTCCTCAATTATTTAGAGATATTTTTAAGAATGCATATTTACCTTATAGAGATCCTGAAACACTAAAAGGATTTTTAAAAACTATTGATGCTTTTGAATATGACCATTCTGAAAAATTAGGAGATGCTTTTGAATATTTATTGTCAATTATGGGTTCTCAAGGAGATGCAGGTCAATTTAGAACTCCACGACATATTATTGATTTTATTGTTAAAGTTGTAAATCCAACAAAAGATGATTTGATTTTAGACCCTGCTTGTGGTACTGCTGGATTTCTAATTTCTGCATATAAGCATATTTTAGAATCGAATGTTTTAGAAGGACATAGTAGTTTAACTGTAAATGAGAAAAAAAGATTAACTGAAAGTGTTGTTGGATATGATATATCTCCTGATATGGTTCGTTTGTCTTTAGTAAATTTATATTTGCATGGTTTTAGTAATCCTAAAATTTCTGAATATGATACTTTAACTTCTGAAGAGAAATGGAATGAATATTTTGATGTTATCTTAGCAAATCCTCCTTTTATGACACCAAAAGGTGGAATTAGACCTCATAAAAGATTTAGTGTTCAAGCAAACAGATCTGAGGTTTTATTTGTTGATTATATTCATGAGCATTTAACTCCAAATGGTCGTGCTGGTATTGTTGTTCCTGAAGGAATAATTTTTCAAAATGGAACTGCGTATAGGTCTTTACGAAAAATGCTTTTAGAACAATCGCTTTATGCAGTTGTTTCATTACCTGCAGGAGTGTTTAATCCATATTCTGGAGTTAAAACTTCTATTCTTCTTTTAGATAAAACTATTGCAAAGAGAACAAATAATGTGTTATTTGTAAAAATCGGAAGTGATGGTTATAACTTAGGTGCTCAACGGCGTGAAATAAAAGAGAATGATTTGCCTTTAGCTTTAGAAATAATTCATGATTATCAAAAAACAGTTCATAATGGTCAAAAATTAGTTAGTACTAAGTTTGGATTTGAAGGTTTTGAGATTGCACATGTTGTTTCTAAAGAAAGAATAGTTGAGCAAGAGTATAATCTCAGTGGAGATAGATACAAAGAAGCAGTAGTTTACGATGGGAAGTGGGATTTAGTTGAGTTATCTAAATTAGAAGAAGAAGGTCATATTGATTTCTTAAGAGGTCAAGGGATTTCAAAAAAAGATATTGTTGAAAAAGGAAAATATAAGTGCATTCATTATGGAGACTTATATACGCTTTATAATCCAATAATAAAACGAGTTAAAAATGAAACAAATTTTGAAGGAAGAGTTTTATCTGTAAAAGGAGATGTTTTAGTTCCTGCAACAACCACTGCTGACCCTATGGGAATTGCTGTTGCAAGAGCATTAAATGAAGATGGAGTTGTTTTAGGAGGGGATATTAATATAATTAGAACAAAAAATAAAATAATTGATTCTAAATTTTTATCATTACTCCTAAATTATCCTTTAAAGGAACAATTATCAAAATTTGCTAAAGGAGTTAATATTTACCATCTATCAAATAGCGATATAAAAAAATTACAAATCCCTCTTCCACCTCTTGAAGTTCAGGAAAGAATTGTTGAAGAGATTGAAAGTTATCAGAATATTATTGACGGAGCAAAGAAAGTTGTTGAGAGTTACAAACCAAGCTTTAAGATTGAGAGTGATTGGGAAGTTGTTGAGTTGGGGGATGAAAAATATTTTAAAATTGAATCTGGTGGAACACCTAGTTCGGAAATAAAAGAATATTGGAATGGAAATATTAATTGGGCAACTTTAGTGGATTTGCCTGCTGAAAACTTTATAACTGAAATCAAGGAGACAAAAAGGAAAATAACTGAAGAAGGATTGAAAAACTCATCTGCTAAGTTACTTCCAGAAAAAACAATATTAATATCATCGAGAGCAACAATAGGAAGAATTGCAATTAATAAAACGGAATTAGCAACTAATCAAGGTTTTAAAAATATAATAATAAAAGATTTTTCAAAAGCCAATGAATATTTTGTTGCTTACATGGTTTCTACATTAGTTAAAAGAATGAATGAAATGGGTACTGGAGGGACTTTTAAAGAAATCTCAAAATCAGCTATTTCTTCATTAAAAATCCCTCTTCCACCTATTGAAACTCAAAAAGAAATTGTTGCACAAATTGAAGAAGAACAGAAACTTGTTGATTCTAATAAGCAATTAATTGAGATTTTTGATAAGAAAATTAAGGATAAGATTTCAGAGGTTTGGGGAGAATGAACTTCTCAAAAAGAAACTTATTGATGAAGGTTTTGAAGTGTCCGAAAAAATCGGACAGCTAAAATTATCGATATGAAATGAAAAAATCAGATTTAAAAAACTTAGATAAAGAACAATTAATTAACTTAATAATAGATTTATCAAAATTAAGTAAAGAAAATAATGCTTTCTTGCAGACAAAATTAAACAAAGATTATAATAAATTATTTGAACTTTCATGTAATAAGATTAGTAAAGCTTTATCTTGTTATGAATTAATGAGTTTACGAGATGCTAGAAATACAATAACTGATTTCAAAAAGTCAAATCCTGAAAACAATTTATTAATTGAATTATGTTTACATTATATTAAAGAAGCTTATGATTTAGAAAAAACTGATTGGCGCTTTCAAGAAAATTTTTATTCAGCAATAGAAAAAGTATATAATAGTATTTTTGAAACAATAAAAAAAGATATTTCTTTAAAAGAAAGATACCTTCCTGAAATTAAAAAATTAATACAAAACTCCAACGAAGGATGGGGACATAGAGACTACTTAGAAGATAAAATGGATGAACTAAAATGAATAAAGCAATTTATGAACATTGCAAATTTTGTAAAAAAGAATGTCAAGAAAACTATATCAAAGAAAAACTTGAAAAAATAAAAGTGAATTATCCTTCTTTTTATGAAAAAGTAAAGAATAAAGGTGTATTATGGATTAAAAATTAACCCTCATTAAAACTATAATAATCATTACTACCAACAGTTACATGGTCTAAAACACGAATGGATAATAAATCACCTGATTTTCTTAAAATTTTAGTAGCTTTTATATTTTTGTGCTTTCAGAGGTTTGGGGAGAATAATACACTGGACAAATAGGTGCGAAGTATTTAAATGAGTATTAGAATTATTACATTAAGATGGGAAAAAACAAATCTATAAAATTATTTCAGGATAAAAAAGTAAGAGTTCATTGGGATCAAGATAAAGAAAAATGGTTTTTCTCAATTGTTGATGTAGTCGCAGTTCTTACTGAAAATGATTTTCAATCTGCTAGAAATTATTGGAAAGTTCTAAAACATAGACTTTTAGAAGAAGGAAATGAAACGGTTACAAATTGTAACCAGTTGAAATTAGTTGCAGAAGATGGAAAATTAAGACTAACTGATGTGGCAGATACTGAACAATTATTAAGATTAATACAATCAATTCCATCAAAAAAAGCAGAACCATTTAAATTATGGCTTGCAAGAGTTGGAAGCGAAAGAATTGATGAAACAGAAGATCCTGAACTTGCAATCGATAGAGCATTACAAACATATTTAAAAAAAGGATATTCAAAAGATTGGATTAATCAACGATTAAAAACAATAGAAGTTAGAAAGCAATTAACAGATGAATGGGAAAGAGTAGGTATAGAAAAACAAGAAGATTTTGCAATTTTAACAAATGAGATCACAAAAGCATGGTCCGATAAAAGTATTAAAGAATATAAAATACTTAAAGGATTAAAAAAAGAAAATCTTAGAGACAATATGAGTAATATGGAGCTAATTTTAAATATGCTTGCTGAAGCTACAACCAAAGAAATATCTCAAAAAGAAAACCCTAAAGGATTTGATGAAAGTAAAACTATTGCAATAAAAGGTGGTAAAATTGCTGGAAATACCAGAAAAGAAATTGAAAAAGAAACTGGAAAATCAATAGTTAGCTCTAAAAATAACTTAAACAAAAAAAAGAAATTAAACTAACCCTCATTAAAACTATAATAATCATTACTACTAACAATTACATGATCTAAAACACGGATAGATAATAATTCTCCTGATTTTCTTAAAATTTCAGTTACTTTTACATCTTCCGCTGAAGGTGTTGAATCTCCTGTTGGATGATTATGAACTAATATTATACTATTAGAACTTTCTTTAATCGCAGATTTAAATATTTCACGAGGATGGACTAAAGAACAATTTAAAGTTCCGATAGAAACAAATTCATCTTTTAGAATTCTATTTTTAGTATCTAAATGAAGTATCATAAAGTGCTCTTTATCCAAATCTTTAAGTTTAGGATAACAATAATCATAAACATCTTTTGCAGTCTTTATCTGTTTTCCATTTTGTTTAGAAACATTATGTCTTTTATTAAATTCAAACAATGCTAAAATTTGAGAAGCTTTAGCTTTACCAATACCTTTTATTTCTTGCAATTCTTTAAGAGAACAAGAAGATAATTTATCAACTCCATATTTAGAAATAAGTCTATTACACATATCAACAACGTTTTCTTCTTTATTTCCAAACTTTAAAATGATTGCCAATAATTCTGCATCAGAGAGAACTTGAACTCCTTGCTTTTCCATTCTCTCTCTGGGTCTATTCTCAATAGATATATCTTTAATTTTCATTAAAATATACAGCAAACATATTTATTTAATAATCTTAATTAGAAAAATCCGAAAAAATTACAAAAAGCGGTTGCGATGTCCAGATTGGTATTTGGGTCTAAAAGAAGAACTTTATTAAGGAATACTGACAGTTTTATGTTGTTATTATCAACAATATTTTCGTCAATCATCATTTGAATACCCATCCTTCTTTTCTAAACATTTCAATTAAAAATATGCACTCAATCCCATATGCTTGGCACACATAAGGCACTTTGGTCTTTTTACCGCTTATTCTTTCTTCTGAAACCACTATTCTTTTTTTAATTGTTTCGATTAAAGTCTTCTGTGTGTCAGTTTCCATCTCAATAGCTAACGCAATAACAAAAGGGTCTGCTATCGGAACCATGCTATCCTCATTTAGCCATTTAGGATATTTGGCTAACAACTCTTGGACAATTTGAATCTGCTTAGGAGTTAATTCTTTAAATAATTTTGTCTGTTTCTTTGACCATTCTTTTAGATGGTCATCGCCTCTTTCAATTTCTCAACTTTTCTGGATAGAATAATAGAATGTTTCTCGCAATATCTTTGATATTCTTCATAAATGTCTTCATCCAAGCTTAAGGCAACTGTTTTTCTCCCCATATGTTTACATATGAAATCATATGTTTATAAATCTTGCGTCTCCCTGTCCAGTTGCTAGTGCTACTCTTCTTTTTTGTAAAAAGAAGCAAAAAAGCCTCGCCTGAAAAAAAATCTGTCGCAAACCCAAAGTACTTTCCTTAAACTTTCAATTATTCATGCCTATCTAAATATCTATTGCCTTGAGTGATAGAAAAAGATATAAATCAGGCTCTTTAACAGGGGTTAATAGGGAATGCTTTGATTAGGAAATCCGAGGTTTTTCATTTTTTCCTCTAGGGATTATATTAATTGAAGTGGACTATATTTTTAACTTAAATTATTACTAAATATTTTTAAATTAGAGTTACTTATCATTAAGATATAAAAGGGGTTTATTGAAAATGGAAGACGAAAATATGCTTATAAAAGATAGGAAACAAAATCTTGAGAATTTAAGAAAAGCTGGTGTTAATCCATACCCTTATAAATTTAGCCCCACGGCAAGATGCAATGATATTAAAGAGAAATACGCTCATCTAAATCCAGGGGATAAAACAGAAGATACATACTCTGTTGCGGGTAGAATAACATCAATTAGGCATATGGGCAAGGTAATGTTTTTTGATGTTGAGGATTTGTCAGGAAAGGTTCAGCTCTTTTTTAGGGAAAATGATTTAGGAGCTGATAAGTATAAGGTTTTAAGTTATATTGATTTAGGGGATATTTTAGGAGCTAGTGGACATGCTTTTAAGACAAAAACAGGGGAGGTTTCGATTTTTGTGGAAGCCTATGATTTGCTTTGTAAAGCTATTAGACCTCTACCTGACCAATACTATGGACTAAAAGACCCAGAGCTTAGGTATAGACAGAGAAGTATTGATCTTATTATGAATAGCGATGTAAGAGAGGTTTTTATTAAAAGGACTAAGGCTATAAAAGCTATGAGAGAATTTTTGGATTCTAAAGGATATATTGAGGTAGAAACCCCACTTCTTCAGCCCATATATGGCGGAGCAAATGCAAGGCCTTTTGTTACTAAAATAAATGCCTTAAATATGCCTTTATACTTGAGCATATCCCCTGAGTTATATCTTAAAAGGCTTATTGTTGGTGGGCTTGAGAAGGTTTATACAATCTCTAAGAATTTCAGAAATGAAGGGATTGATAAGAGCCATAACCCTGAATTTACTATGATGGAGAGTTATGAGGCATATGCAGATTATAATGATATGATGAAGCTAACAGAAGATATGTATGAATACATATTTACTAAGGTTTTAGGGACTACTAAAGTCAAATATCTTGATGTGGAGCTTGATTTTAAGGCTCCATGGAAGAGGGTTAAGATGTATGATGCTGTTAAGAAATATACTGGGATTGATGTTGAGCACATGAATAGAGAGGATATTGCAACTGCGATTGAGGAAAAGGGTTTTGATGGTCAGATAGAACTAAAAAAGAAGAGCAAAGGGGAGCTTGTTTTAGAGCTTTTTGAAGCCTTTTGCGAGGAGCATATGATACAGCCTACCTTTGTGATAGACCATCCTTTCGAGTCAACTCCATTATGTAAGGTGCATAGGGAAAACCCAGAGTTAATTGAGCGCTTTGAGCCTTTTGTTTATGGGATGGAGATTGGTAATGCTTATTCAGAGCTAAATGACCCGCATGTCCAAAGAAAACTTTTAGAAGGCCAAGAGAGATGCAGGGTTGAAGGGGATGAGGAAGCCCATCCATTTGATGAGGACTTTTTGCAGGCAATTGAATATGGGATGCCTGTTACAGGAGGACTTGGTCTTGGAGTGGATAGACTTATTATGCTTTTGACCAACTCAAAGTCTATTAGGGATGTTATTTTCTTTCCCTTTATGAAGAAGAACTAAATTTTATTTTCTTTTTTTAAAATGAATAGAAAAAATAAAAATTAAAAAAAAAATATCAGGTATTATATCCTTTAAGATGAACTTATTTCTTCTTAGCTGGTTTTGCTTTTGCTTTCTTTGCTGGCATAAAAATCGCCTCCAATAACTCTTTTTGGGAAGAGTGTTTATAAGTATTGTTTTTTTTTTTGAAAAAATTATTTTTTGTGTTCTGAAAAAAACTAGTAGTGAATAATTTTCTCACATATAAAAAATGAGGGTTAATGAATGAAAAAAGTCAAATGTCTTGATTTGTTTTATTTAAAACAACTTTTTTAAAAAGTTAATATCTTAATGGCTAAGTTCTCTTGGAGAAATTGATTATTAAACAGCGATATGCTCTAATATAAAAAAACAAAAAAAAACTTTTTAGCTAAGCCATAACCCGTGGATGTTGCAATAGATTCTTGCCGAAACATCCTTTGCTGGGATGCAAAATTCTGCTTTGGGTTCATCTGTTGGCTTAAGTTCTTTTCTTAGTATTATTCCGTCTGCTATTAATTCAATCCATTGGATGTAATGGGCGTTTTCCATTGGATGGGTTATGCTCCCTACCTTTACAATGTAGCCATTTTCAGATTTCTCAATAACTGGAACGTGTTTTTCAAGTCCTGCATCTTTTGATTTGCCAAAGAGTAGCTCCATTTTTTCTCCGCAACAAACAAGTTCTCCTACACCTGCGTTTAATACTTCAACGACATTTCCACAGATATTGCATCTATATACTTCTTTTATTTTTGTCATTTGTTAATTCCCCCCCTTTTTTGGTTAGTTTCATTAAGTGATATAGATATAAGGGATTTAAATAATTTGTTGAATTTATAAAATATTATTCCTTGAAAGAATTGTTTGGGGATAGGGATTTATACATCTTCATATTAGTTGAGTGTGTTTATATGTGAATTCGTCTTTTATTAATTTAAATATTTTGGCCAATTGGGATAATCTGAAGAATTAAAATAATATTTTTTCAATTAGAAACTATGTTTTTTATATCCTCTGAAGATATTATTTCCTTTCCATTTTCAACAGCAATTCTGCAAAGGTCTTCTAAGTCTTCAAGGAGCTTTCTTGGATTGTTTGAAATCCTGAATGTTTCTTTTATTATATCATCAGTTAAAAGAGGCATATCTCCTATTCTTTTTCTTATTAGCACAACTGCTTCATCCTCAGATATTGATTGTATTGGGAAAATGTTTCCATCAAAAAGCGATTTTAGTTCATCAGGAAATTTAGTTACCGAAAAATCATGAGAGACTAAGGCAATTGAATGGAAGAATTGTTCTTTATAGTATTTTGGCAAAAGCTCTAAATCCTTTAGGTTTAGATCCTGTGCTTCGTCAATTAAAAGGATATTATGTTTTTTTCTAATTTTTAAGAGCTTATGAAAAAATCCTCCAGCGTTAATAAGCATTCTATCAAAGTTTATTGAAGAGTCTATTTTATTTCTGCTGTAATATATTATTTTATAGTCGTCTTTAAACTGCTCAATTATGCGCTTTAGAAGAGTTGTCTTTCCAAAGCCATATTCACCCTCAATCAAGATTACTTTTCCATTTTGAATGGCTAAAAGTACTTGTTTAATTGACTCTTGGTTTCCAATTAGTTTTCTTTCATGTGAAGGTTTAATAGTAAAAGGGTTTTGTCTAAATCCAAGTTGATTATACCAAGTCTCTACTTTCATTGCTGTTCCCCTATCTCAAAAATAAGACCGCACTCTGGGCATCGTAGGTCTTCTTCATCACAAAGCGCTCCACAATTCTCGCAGTATTCGTCACAGTATTCGCATCTGTAATATTCGCCTATTTTCTTGAGCTTAGTACCGCAATCAGGACATAAGAAGTCTTCTTCTAATTCTTCTTCTTTAAAGCCACCTAGCTTTGAGATCGCTAAATCGATATCTTTAGTTTCGACTGTTGATTTGCCAGCTTCTTTTGCAATGTCACAAGCCATGTCTAAGAAAAGTAGGGCTTTTTTTATATTTCTTGATGCTTTGTGATAGGAGTAGATTATAGAATCCTTGTTTAGAATATCTGCAGAGTGTATCCTTTCTGTTACCATATCACTAAAAAGCTCATCAGGTAACGCTTCTAATTTGAGTACTCTTCTTCCAATTCTATTTCTTAGCGCTTCACTGATGTTTAAGGATTCGTAATCATCAGTTGTAAAAATTACAGATTTTAGATAGTTTTGGTCAAAGTAATATCTTATTTTTTCGCAGTTTCTTTTTGAGATGCTCTCGGCATTGTCTAAAAGAAGTATCATGTTTTTTGGAAGCTTTCCTAAAAGTTTACCCTTGACAAAACCATATCGTTTTATCATTAGTTTTTCTATATCAAGTTTTTTATTTAATTTTCTTGCATCAACGTATATAACTTTGCCTTTGCCTTTAAAATTATCAACAGCATACATTAAAAGCATAGTTTTTCCAAATCCAGGCTTACCTTCAATAACCATCATGTTGCTTGAAAGGACCATATACAAGAGTTCTTTGCATTCTCTTTCCCTATCAACAAGTTCGTATATTGTTCCAACCGTATCCACACCTAATGGGTTTTCTTCAAGCCCCATCTCTTCATACCATTTCATGATACCACCATAATTAAGTTCTTTTATTTACTACTTTGTTTTTTGCTTCTCTAGAGTAGTTATAATCCTTTGTTAAACAAGTTGTATTTATATTTTTGTATATTCTTGCAATACAAAAAGGATTTTTATAACACCATTGTGTTTTTCCTCGCTTTTTATTGTCAAGTGAAGGTTTTATATAAAAACACAGAGAATAAGAGGCTTTTTTAAGGAAGTATAAAAAGATTTCCACTTAAGATCTGGATAGGAATTCTGCATACTAGGAAAGTCATTTAGCAAGGGCATGCTTTTTGAGAGAGTGGATCTCATCTTCTGATATTGAGCATCCTGAAAGTTTAACCCCCCATAAGAGCCCATCAAGGAGTTGTTCTTTGATATTTGGAAGGGTTTTTTCTTGATTTTCTTCTAAATAGCAATTAAACATTCCCATTGAATATGCACTGATTAAAAGCTCTGAAGAGCGTATTATTTTAACAGTTTTTACTATGTTTTGGAATTTATCCAAAGCATCATAATTAATCTTGATTTTTGTATGAAGCTTTGATGCAAGTATTGTTTTTAGATTTAGGGGGGATTCTATTAATAGCCTCATTGTTCTCTCATCTAAAAGCAGGGCATTGTGAGATTTCTCAATATACATTGCTAGTGTTTCTATTTCACCATTATGAACTATTGGAATTGGTCTTTTGTATGCATAAAAGATATTATTTGAAAGAGTCATTAATTCATCTCTTATTTTAGTATCGATATCAATCAATGAAATTACACCTTCAGATATAAGGTCTAATACCTGAATAGCTTTAAGCTTAAATCTCCTGATATTAATTGGTTTATCAAACATCTCGCTTTTAACAACTGAGCCTATGCAAAATGAAACATCTTTTTTTTTAAGTTCTTTTAATACCCACAATAGATTGTTCATGGACAATGATATAATAGGTCCAGCATCGCAACTAATGTATTTCATTTGAATATTTCCTCAGCGATTTTTATTCTTTCTAAAGCAGTTTTACCTGTTAGATTATCATATTTGTTTTTTGTGTTACCAGCATAATTTAACAGGTCCCAAAGACTTACATCCAGTATTGATGCTACCTGGCCAAGTGATATTCCATGGTCATATATTTTTATGCCTTTTTTGACTTTTGCCTGAAAAATTACATCTTCGACGTATATATCGAATTTTTTGTCTAAATAACTTATTAGTTTAAACATACTTGCAACCTTTTTTCTAAAGCCTTGGATGTCATCGGAATTTAGAGAAAGTATCATTTTATCTATTATTAAAACAACCCTTTGGTTATTGAAATCCCTTCGGATAAATATTTTTGATAAAGAGTAAACCATTACTGCTAAAGAGAGGGAATCATCGTCTTGAAATACTGATGCAGAATGCATTGTTCTATTCGACAAAAGCTTTAGATTATCATAGTCTTTTCTTAAGATGGCTTTTTTTGATTCTTTTAGTATCATTAACACATTTTCTTTTTCAATCATTGTTGTTTTGTATTAAATAATAAGGCGTTTAAATAACTTTTGATTTCGTGAAATCCTTATTCATTCGTATAATTTGGTCTTGAGGTTTCTTTTTGAAGCATAACGTTTGAAGAGAGGGATTCACTCAAGGATTAACTTTGACTATCTTTGAGATGGCTTCAAGGAGTTATGCTGAGATTTTTCATTTTTGTGAAATCCTCATTCATTCGCGTACTTTGGTCTTTAACGTCTAATTGATAAGGGTCGAATTAAAGGAAGGACTAATAACAAGAGAGTTAGAGAAAAATAAACTTCAAATGCTTTCTTTTTATCCTTAACATATGTATACTTGAAAGATTTTTTATTTTTTTAAATTAGGAAAAAAGGTATGTTGAAAAAGAGTGATTTTAAGAGAATTTTAAGAATTTTTTAAGGATTTCTAAAAAAAGAATTTAAGAGAGTATATTGAAAATGTTTTGTTTAAGAGAATATTATTTTAAAGAGAGTTTTTTTAAAATGTTTATTGTGATTGTCGGGTATTGTTATGGTTGGATATTGTTATGGTTGGATATTGTAATGGTCGATTATTGTGATGGTTGGTCATTGTGATGGTCGGTTATTTTGCTGGTTGGTCATTGTGCTGGTTGGATATTGTGCGGGGTGGTTATTGTGATTGTCAGGTATTGTGCGGGGTGATTATTGTGATTGTCAGGTATTGTGCGGGGTGATTATTGTGATTGTCGGGTATTGTGCAGGGTGGTTATTGTGATGGTTGGTCATTGTGATTGTCGAGTATTGTGCTGGTTGGTCATTGTGATGGTCGGTTATTTTGCTGGTTGGTCATTGTGATGGGTGGATATTGTTTTGGGTGGTTATTGTGCAGGGTGGTCATTGTGATTGTCGCGTATTGTGCAGGGTGGTCATTGTGATTGTCGGGTATTGTGCAGGGTGGTCATTGTGATGATGTTTAAATTACTTGGTTAGCTGCTTTATCTGATGCTTTTTCTATAATTTTTTCTTCTATTTTATTTACCGTCATTTTGGCGATTTTCTCAGCTGATTTCTCTGGAATCTTTTCTGGAGCTAGGAAAAAAGCGGATAATTTAGTAGATATTGCTGCGACTATTATACTTATCATTATAAAGGCAATCATAAGGTCTAAAACTAATGAGATGTTTGGTATTGCAACACTAGCAAGAGCAAAGGCAACAACAGCAGCAGGTATGCCTTTTGGCGCAGTAAGAGCCATAAATATCTTCTCTTTTGTAGTCTCGTTTCCTTTGAAATAGGTTATGTGAACAGCTAAATATCTTATTACTAGATATATCATAAATAAAAGAATTGCCCTTATCCAAAATAGATAATCAGTATCAAGTTTTATTAAAAAACCAATCAATACAAATACTAAAATTTCAAGAGATATCGAAAACGTGGAAGATGTTTTATATATTGCATCTTTATCTTTTAGAAAGCCATTTCCAAATATTAGCCCTAGTGTTGTCACAGCAAGAATTCCATTGCCACCTAGTGCTTCAGATAAGACGTATGAGAATATTGCAATAGCCAAAAGGATTACTGAACCCATTGATTTGGCATAATTTTTTTTTATGAGTTTGAGAAGGATTATACCTAAAAATAGTCCTGTGCCAAGACCTATTATGATTTTTAAAAATATTGTTTTTCCAAATAGAGCAATCATATCAGCACTAAATAAAGGAGATTCTTTAAATTCAAGTATCAGTAATGGAAGGATTACTGTAATAGGGGTATTTATTATTGATTCTATCTCAAGACTCTTGATTATTTTGTTGGCAGACTTCCCAAACATTGGTAGAATCACACTTGGGCAAGTACCACACATTGATGCTGAGAAGAGCAATACTGCAAGCCATCCAAGTTCTGGAAAAAATAGTCTTGAGAACAATGGAAGTATTATCATTGTAAGGGATGTAAACACAATTGATAATTTTAACACCTTACTTGAGAATGAGTCTACTTCTTTTAGCTTGAAATGGGATGTTGAATCAAATACTATTATTGCAAGAGCTAAAAAGCCTATTATTGATAGAAATTCAGGACCAAAGGTTACAAGTGGCATACTAGGATCCAAAGGATTTGAAAGATGGCTTAATAGAAGTCCACATAATAACAGAAAAGGAATATTTGGAATCTTTAGTTTATCACAAATCATTGTTATGATTATGCCAATTAACAGAAGCACTGCTATTGTGGTAAGGTACATTATAGGATCCATATTGTGGCTTTTAGCAGGTGTTGTTTATATATTTTTCTTAGTTATTAAGAAGTGAAGATAAAAAGTGAAGATAGAATCTTAGGAGAAATGAATCATAAGTAATATAACAATTAAAAATTTCAGGATTTACGCTGAGCTTTTTATTTAAGAGAAGCACTTTTTGAGGTTTTAGATTGAAAAAGTAGATATATTTAGAGATGAATGCATTGTGTTCTTATGTGCAAAAGGGCTTTTATTTTTTTGTTATTAAAAGTAAAATCAACAACCTCACCCTAAAGGGCGAGGTATGTTGGTAATATAAAAGCATGCGCTACTTTCAGCGAGGTTGTTGATTACAAAAAAGTGTACCGAGTTCTCTTGTTGAAACACGAGGTATGCTTTTCTATTAATGAAAATATGATAAAAATAAGTAACAAAATAGTATTAATGCGAAACGATAATAAAAGGCGTATTAATTATGATAACCAATAATTGATAATAAGAATAATGAACAATAATTATAATAATAGTAATAATAAAAATAAAATTTGAAAAGAAAAATAATTTTTACTTTCTTGCCTTTTGAACTTTTCCAGATAACAGGGCTTTTAGTGACTGGTCATTTACTTTTATAACCTGCCATCTAACACCAGGAATGTCGCCTTTTGACCTGCCCATCCTGCCACCAATGCATTCTACTATTACCTCATCGTGTTCATCTACAAACTTCATTGCGCCATCTCCTGGAAGAAACGCTGTAACCTGCTTACCATTTTTGGTTAGCTGGACTTTAGCGCATTTTCTCATTGCAGAGTTTGGCTGTTTTGCTTCAAGTTGTATTTTTTCTAATACCAAACCTTTGGCTTGAGAGGCACCTTTTAGTGGGTCTGATTTCTTTTTAAGGTCTAGTGTCTTTCTAACATATGCTTTGTCTTTCCACTTAGATTCGTTTCTTCTGGATATAAGTTTTTTCGCAGTGAAAAGCCCTGATGGTTTTTTTGCCATTATAAATAACCTCCTTTGAACTTGATTGTTGATTTCATGAAATCCAGCATCACTTCGCATACTTTGGTTTTTCAAGCCAAAGTTAGAATAGACGGATTCATGCAAGGATTAACCTCGACTATCCTAAAGATACCTCGAGATTTATCCCGAGGTTTTTCATTTTGATGGTTTTTTATTTCTTTTTTATCTGTTTTTTATCTGTTTTTTATCTGTTTTTTATCTGTTTTTTTCGCACAGTTGAATATATTTTATTTACTGTTTGGTGTTTTTCTTTTTTTGTTGTTTTATGCTGTCTGGTGTTTTTGATTTATACAAAGGTTTTTGCTTTTGTTTTTCTAAAATCCTTTTTTCATTTAACTTTTATTTCTTTTAAGTCCGGAAAAAACCTGCGTGTGATGTACTCATAATTTCTTAAATTTGAGGCATTCCTTCCGATAATCATGCTTTTTTTGTTGAAATCAGGGTCTTGAATCTGAACAATTTTGCTTTCAGGGTCATATTCAATTGAGTCAACAACTATGGGAAATAAAAGGTTGTTTAAAAAGCTTTTCAAATCAGGATTATATGCACTAACTTTTATCTTTTTGTTAAGTTTGTTTTCAAGTAGTCTTATATTTACTGCTTTTTTTCCTATTGCCTTTCCTATATCGTTTTGTTCAACAAAGAAATTAAGAGTCCCTTTTTGATCTTCAAAACAATCTGTTAAGGTGGTATGAGTAATATTTTCAAATATTCTCATGTACCCCATTAAAGTGTTATCGTATTTTGCGCCTTTTACCAATTTGCTTCACTTTTAAAATATCAAATTAAAAATATATAGCTTGAATTTATTCAATTAATGTAATTACACCAATTGGATAGAGCTTTTTACATACTGAACCAAGTTCTATATTATCGATTGAAAGCCTTACTATTTCTATTCCTTTTAAAGCAGAGTATCTTTCAAGGTCTTTTACTAAAGATTCTTTTGCATTTGATGATAGGAACACTTTTTTTGCTTTTGAAGCCTTGATTGCCCTTAAGCACTGCTCTTCCCCAAAAAGCAGGTTTTCTGATTTCAGATTCTTTCTTATAAAGTTTAAATCATCCATTTTCTTTTTCACCTTGTTTGTAAATTTTTAATCAGTTTTTTAGTATTTTAAAGTGTTAGATATATTTTCTTTTGTTTTGTATTTAAGTCTTGTTTCTTTGTATTATATCAGTTTGTTTTATTGTTATCTTTTGCAATATTAGTATTTTGATTTCATGGACGAAAAACCTCGACTATTTGCGAGATGCCTCGGCATTTATAACTAGGTTTTTCATTTATTGTTTTTTTGGTTTTTCTTTTTTTTCTATGCCAACATAATGAAGTTTTGTAAGCCCAGTTCCAATTTGTATGGGCTGATTTAACATTACATTTTCTATTACTGAGAGTACTGTGTCTTTTTCTCCACTCATGCATGCGTTTGCAAGATGTTTTATTGGGGTTTCAAAGGAAGCTCTTGCAAGAACACTTGATTTGCTACTTGTGATTCCAAATCTTGTTATTCCTTCGATTTTTCCATTTAAACACATGGTATCAGCAACAAGCATTATGTGTCTTAGATCAATATTAAGTCCTTGCTCTTCGATTACAGCTGAAACCTCGTGGATTATTGCAGATCTTGCAGCTTCAATACCAAGTGATGATTCTATTTCATAGATATCATTAGTTGTAGTCCTTGTTTTGTCAACAAATGGAAGCTTTAAAACATCTTTTAATTTACTTCCTGCGGTGATGATCACAAATTCCTCTTCTCCAGTCTCCTCGTTTATTTTTTTTGTTGGAAGAACCTGAGTGATACCATTTATTCCACCAATGGTTAGATCCACTAACTTTTCTCTTACCTTAAATACCTCATTTGGAGTTTTATCTTTTGAGATTTCTACTGTAGCTATTATTGAATCTTCACTTTCTTTTTTGAAGCTTGCAGACTTGGTTTTTTTCTTAAGGATTGTCATTAGCTCTTTTGTGTCAAGACCTATTTCTGATAGTTTCTCTTTGTCAAGTTTTATCGTGATTGTGTAATCACTTATGTTGATTAAAAACTCTTTTGTGATTTCGCCTAATGATACTGAACGGATGCTCATTGCTATTTTTTTGATTTCTTCTTTTGAGCAGTTTGCATGGGCTTTATCTAGATAAATGTTCATTATTGGCGTCTTGATATTTTTTCGACCATCAAAGATTTCAATTATTCTAGGAAGACCCACTGTGACATTCATCTCTGATACACCAGCGAAGTGAAACGTATTTAAGGTCATCTGAGTGCCTGGCTCTCCAATGGATTCTGCTGCAACAACGCCTACTGATTCTCCACTATCTACCAAAGCTGTTTTGTATTCTTCTAAAACCTTGTCTAGCACTTCTTTTACCTTTGATTTTGATGTTCCTTTAGGGATTTTAGTTTCTACTTCAGCAAGTATAGATGCTGGCAGTAACTTTTGGTATTCGTTATATATTGAATCTGCCATTTTTACATAACCTCTTTGATTATCTTATCTACATTAATGGTTCCGCCTTCTGAACGTGAGACATCTACTCCATCCTCACCGTATTTGAATTGTACTACTCTTCCTGAAGCGTCTCTTACTGAACCGTCATCAAATGATTTTATGTCCTGAAGAGCGTTTGAAAGCCTTCTGTATAAGTATCCTGATTTAGGGGTTCTTAGGGCTGTGTCCATTAAAGAGTCCCTCCCTGTCATTGCAGCAAAAAAGAATTCATGTGGTTTCATTCCTTCCTTAAATCCTTCTTGTATAAAACCATGCGCTGACGGGCTTAAGTCGCCTGGTTTAAAGCAAGATAGTGTTCTTCCCCTAAAACCGCCTTGGATCCGTTTGCCTCTTAAAGCTTGTTGACCTACGCAGGCAGTTATTTGAGTAAGGTTAAGCATGTTTCCTCTTGCACCGCTTCTTGCCATGATTAGGCTTGGTGTGTCTTTAATTGAATTCTTATCTACAATGCTTCCCATAAGATTTCTTACTGAATTTAGCCGTTCAAGTATCCTTCTTTCTAACGTATCTTCAAGGGTTCTTCCTGGTAATAGGTCCAATGTAGCGTTGTTATATTGCTCAACTAAGAGCTCAACGTCTTGGTAGGCTCTATCAATTTCTTGCTTGATTTCTCTTACCGCTGTTTTAGGAAGGTCTGCATCACTTACATAAGCTGAAAAGCCATGTTTTGCTAATGAGGCTAATCCCAATCTTAGGGTGTTTGATAAAAATTCTATTGCATATTCACAGCCATATTTTTTGTTTATTTCTCTAAGCAAAAGGCCTGATTCATCTCCAAGACTGCTTTTATCCATAACTCCTGAAGTTAGTTTTCCGTTTTTGATTATTACTTTTGGCTCTTCTTTGTCTTTGCATTTTCCTTCAAATTGGAAGTCTTTTGGAATAATTAGACTAAATATTTCTTTTCCAGTGTACTCTTCTTTTGAGCCAATGCTTTCTACAAAATCTAAAAGCCCTGCACTGCCTAAAAGCGCTACAGCTTCTCGTTTTGAAAACTTACCGAACTTTGTTAGAAGGTAATTTCCTGTGATTCCGTCTTGAAGTATTCCTATAACTGATAGACCATACCTTGGGGAAATCATCTGTTTTTGTACCTGCATTAGTATCTCTGCTTCAGCTCTTGCTTCTTCAGTTTGAGGGATGTGAAGATTCATTTCGTCCCCATCAAAATCAGCATTGTATGGATGACAGACTACAGGATTAACTCTAAAGGTTCTGTAAGGTAAAACCCTTACTTTATGGGCCATCATACTCATTCTGTGAAGAGAAGGTTGCCTGTTAAAAAGAGCTATGTCCCCATCAATTAGATGCCTTTCTACTACATATCCAGGTTGAAGCTCCTCTAGTAGTTGTTCTCTTGTTTCATCAGTTATTTTTTTCTTTCGACCATCAGGCCTTATAACATAATTTGCACCTGGATATTCTTTTGGTCCTTTATCTACGAATGCTTTTAGATAGTCTTTATTCCAATCTGTTACTTTTTCAGGAACAGTTAGTTTCATTGCTATTATTTTTGGAACCCCTACCTCATTTAATTTGAGCATAGGATCAGGACTGATTACAGTTCTTGAAGAGAAATTGGTCCTCTTTCCAGCAAGGTTATGCCTGATTCTGCCCTCTTTAGATTCTATTCTCTCAGAGATGGTTGTTAATGGCTGTCCACTTCTATGTCTTGCAGGAGGAATCTGAGTGAGGGAGTTGTCAAAGTAAGTTGAGATGTGATATTGTAAAAGGTCCCATAAATCTTCAATGATTATTTCAGGAGCACCCGCGTTTATATTTTCAAAAAGCCTTTGATTTATTCTTACAATATCTCCTAGTTTATGTGTTAGGTCATCTTCACTTCTCTCTCCACTCTGAAGTGTAATAGAAGGTCTTATACTTACTGGTGCAACGGGGAATACTGTTAGAACCATCCATTCAGGTCTTGCGCTCTTTGGATTCATTCCAAAAATCTTTAGGTCTTCATCATTTATCTTTTCAAGTCTTGTCCTTACTTCAATTGGAGTTAGTCTTTTTTCATCTTCTAAGAATGTTGTTGGTTTTTCAATTGTGATTTTTCCCTGATTAGATTTGCAATGTGGACATTTCTTGGAATTTTTCATCTTAGAAACTATCTCTGCAATTAATGAGAGTCTTGCTCGTTTTGTGGATTCTTCTTCTAAGTCTTTAATTTCTGAAAGGAGTAATTTCTTTTTATCATCAGGGATTAATAGCTTTCCACAGGATTTACATGTGCACCTGAGTATATCATATATCATAGGTGCAAAGATGACATGGACTACTGGTCTTGCAAGAGCAATGTAGCCAAAGTGACCAAAACATTCTTTTAGTCTTCCACCACAGGTTTTACATCTTAAAGAAGGGTCTATTACACCCATTCTTGTATCCATTAATCCACCGTCTACAGGAAAGCCTTCTTTGTCGTAAAGTTCTGCTGTGACTACCTTGACAGCTGACATCTGCTGAATCACAGTAGGGCTTAACATATCAAATCCGATTGCACTTATCAGCTTATGAAGCGTGATGTTCTCCTCATCCATTTTTTAATCACCAAAACAATATTTTTAAAAAAACCTTTTTTTATGAATATTATTTGAAATTTATTTGAAATTTATTTGAAATTTTTTATCGCTTAAGTAAAGCGCTTTTCGTTTGTAAATCTAAAAACTCTAAAAACAAAAAACAAAAATAATATTATTCTAAATTAAATTCTAAATTAAAATAAAAAATGAGCTTTTGGATAGTTAATATCTTGTTTTGAGTCCGTATTTTGTGTTTAGGCACATTGCTCTTAACTCATCTGTGAAGAGTTTGAATGCATAGCTTATTTCTACATATGAGACATCAATATTATCTCCACAAATGGAGCATACGTGGCGATTTTTGTACCTATCATAATATGCAAACATGCCACACTTTTCGCAAACTGGAACCCTTACTGAGTCAGCATTAAATCTCTCTTTTAATACCATTGATGCACCATGAGCTACGAATGTGTCTTTTTCCATCTCTCCAAGCCTTAGTCCTCCTTCTTTTGCTCTTCCTTCTGTGGGTTGTCTTGTAAGAAGCTGAACTGGACCTCTTGCTCTGGCATGGATTTTGTTTGCAACAAGATGCTTTAGTCTTAAGTAATACATATTTCCAACAAATATGCGCATCTCTTTTTGTTCTCCTGTTAAAGGATTAAAAAATGTCTCTACACCATTGTCCCTAAAGCCGTTTTTTGTTAGCTCTTTTCTTATGTCTTCAATATTTTCAGATGAAAATGGTGTACCATCTATTTGTCTTGCAGATAGTGCACCTACCTTTCCACTGAGTAAATCAATCATGTGCGAGAATGTCATTCTAGAGGGAATACTGTGTGGAGAAAAGATTAGGTCTGGAACAATCCCACATTCACTAAAAGGCATATTCTCTGGATTCACGATTAATCCTACTACGCCCTTTTGGCCGTGTCTTGATACAAATTTATCCCCTATTTCAGGAATCATTGGAGACCTTAGTTTTACTTCTACTAGCTTATGACCTTCTTCTCCTTCGGTTATAAAAATGGTATCAATAATTCCTTGTTCACCATGTTTTAATTGAACTGAGGATTCTCTTCTACCTTCACTTATGAGATTGTATTGATCGGTACTTGCTAAGAATCTTGGTGGACTGGTTCTTCCTATAACAACGTCTTCTTCTGAGACTTTAGCTTCAGGAAAAACAATTCCATCTTCTTCTAGGAATCGGTAATCTGTTTCTGATTTGTATCCTTTGACATCCTTATCGGGAACTTCAACCTTATCAAAAAGTCCTCCAGGGTATCTCATTTCTTCAGCTACTGCAGGTCTATAGTAAGTTGATCTCGCAAGACCTCTATCAATTGAACCTCTGTTTAACACAACAGCGTCATCCATATTGTATCCTTCGTAGTTTGATATTGCAACAATAAAGTTTTGTCCTAAAGGATGAGCTTCTATCTTTGAGACATCAGCCATTGCTGTTTTTACAATAGGTATTTGAGGATAGTTTAGGGTATTTACGTCCATATCACTTCGGATTGGATAGTTTGCAATATAGACTCCTATTGCCTGTTTTTGGTTTTTGGCTCCCATTGAAATTCTTGCACCAGGAGAATAATTGCAAAATGGAACTAATGATGCACAAAGCCCAAGCATAGAAAATGGAACCAATTCAAGATGGGTATGTTCAGGGGTTAATTCTTCCTCGTAAAATGAGACAAATGCATCCTCTTCTTCAAGTGGATCAAGGTATTCTACAAGTCCGTTTTTTATTAAATCCTCCCACTTAGTATCCCCTTTTTTTAGCTTTTCCACAACCTCTTTTGTTACTAGTGATTTTCCCTCTTTAACTACAACTAATGGTCGTCTTGCTCTACCTTGAGAGCATTCAACAAAAACACATCCAAGGGTTGGGTCAAATGCAATATTTACTTCCTCAGAGATCTTGCCTTTTCTTCTTTGTTCCCTAATTTTTGCCACAAATTTATAAGGCTCATCTACACTTCCAACTACATTTCCGTTGAGATAAACATCAGTCATATCATATCACCACATGGTCTTAAGCCCTGCTTCTTGGAGCTTTTCTAAAGTTTGCTTTTCGTTAAAGCCTATTGAAATTTTGGAGAATAATGCAAGATTCTTTTTAAGCCCAATGTTTGTTCCCTCAGGAGTTTCTACAGGACAAAGTCTTCCCAGGTGAGTATTGTGAAGCTCTCTTGCCTGAAAATTTTCTTGAGTCGCTGAAAGAGGACTTACAACCCTTTGAAGATGGCTTAGGAATTCAAAGTAGTTCCATCTTTGTATTCTTTGGCTTATACCTTTTCTTCCACCTACCCAGTTTCCCGTTGCCATTGAGCTGTTGATTCTGGAGGTTAATAGCTTTTCTCTGATTACTACATTCACAGAAGGAAGCTTTCCTCTTTTTACTATCCTTTGAAAGTTGTAAAGCATATCGTTTACTAAGATCTTAAGATTTACTCTCATTAGATCTGAGAGAAGGTCTCCTGAAAGTTTGAGTCTTTTGTTTTTGTAATGGTCTATATCGTCAAAGGGTAACTTTCCTTTTGCAACCATTAGAAACTTTTTGATGTATTTACAGGTATTGACAGCCTTTATCATTCTTGTCTTTTCGCCGGTTCCAAGATGAGGTAAAAAGAAATTATCTAGGGTGATTTCTGCCCTTTCAATCCTAATCTCTCTTGATTGTGTGATACCCATATACTTTGCAAGTTTGTCTAAAGCATCCTCCCTTGTTTTTATTCCACTGTTTTCATATATGTTTGTCACTATTTCATTAAAGCCTTCAGGGAAATCTATGGCTTTTACAATCTCTTGGTCATTTATCATTCCCAAGGCTTTTAATAGCAATGTAAAGGGTATTCTTTTGAGCCTTGTAAAGCTAAAATATATGATTCCATCGTTTAATTTTTCCACTTGATGAGGAATTTTTAGCGCGCGATATTCTGAGAAAACTCTTCCGGATATTTTACTTGGACCTGTGGAGTTCTCTTGAACCATGAAGTAGTCTGATGCCAAATCTTCTACTTTCACTAAAAGCCTTTCGGTGCCATTTATTATGAAGTATCCTCCAGGGTCATCTGGGTCTTCTCCTTTTTCTATTAGTTCGTCTCTTGAAAGATTGTTTAAAAGACAGTATTTTGATTTTAGAAGGATTGGCATTGTTCCTATTTGACTTTCGAATGTTTCGGATTGTTTGCCGTTTATGTAAGCACTTACAGAAAGATATAAGGGAGAACCATAGGTGAGTTTTCTTATTCTTGCTTCTTGGGGATAAATCATCCTTTCAGAGCCATCTGCTTCAATAATTGTTGGCTTTCCAATTTTTATGTTATCAATCATGATTTTGTACTCTTCAATGTTTGGAGGAATTATTGTAGGTTCTATTGGATTGTTTTCTTTTGCAATAGAAACAAGCTCCCTTTCAATGAAGTTGTTATATGACGCTATATCTGATTGAACAAAGGTTGAATGTTCAAAAAAAGATTTTAGAAGAGTTTTGTTTTTTTCATCCATCGATTACCACCCTGTAGTATTTTTGCTCACCGGCAGTAGGGCTTTTTCTTACGATTTCGATAACGTTTCCCACTTTTGCTTTAAGTGTAGATATTCCCGGATCACTCGCCCTAATAGACGGGAGTTCCTTTTTGGTTATCCCAAATCGCTTCAATATTTCCTCTGTTTCCTTTTCGCTTAATAGTTTATGCTTAGAATACAGAACATGTTTTGTTACTTCAAATTCGTTTTTATCCAACTTATTACACCCCGCAACTCGCATTGGGATTGAGCTGGACGGGATTTGAACCCGCGACCCCTAGGTTAAAAGCCTAGTGCTCTCCCAAGCTGAGCTACCAGCCCTAAACGCCCTGGCCGGGACTCGAACCCGGGTCGAAGCCTCGACAGGGCTTCATGATGGGCCGCTACACTACCAGGGCAAATGAATTCCCCGCCCCCGGATTTGAACCAGGAACCTTTCGGTATCCGCTCAAAGGCAAGTGCTGCCCACTAAATCATTCTATCCATTTTAGGAAAAGTCATAGCAGGATCTACAGCCGAACGCTCTAACCGTTGAGCTAGGCGAGGAAACATTTGTTAAAGGGAAATCCAAACTGTTTATAAACCTTTCGGTCGAGTAAATCAATTAAATTTGTGTTTTTTAGAAGAGAATTTTTGAGTTATAAATTTTTGGATGGTTTTAATCATTTTCAAATAAGTGCAAAAATGTAAGATAAAGTGAGGTTATGGATTATTGTATTTTTAGATTTTTATTGGGAGTTGTTTGTTTTTTTGAGATGTCAAGATTTTGGATTTGTATTTTGAAGATTTAAGGGCATGTTTAAACATTATAGGAGAGATTATTGTTGTTATTAGTGCTGTTATTGTGATTGCAGAAAAGATTGCATGATTTATTACACCAAGACTTAAAGCGATGCTTGCTATTACAAGCTCTATATCTCCTTTTGCGTTTAAGCCCCACCCTAAAAGCCAGCCTTGTTTTAGGGTTTCTTTATTTAAAAGTACTGCAATCATTGTACCACCAACTGTGCCAATTGTTGCAATGAGGGTTAATATTATTGCAAGTAAAGGGTTGCCTGTTATGGCTTCTAATTGGATGTTTAAACCTACCCAGATGAAGAATAATGGGATGAAAAGACCAAATGCAATGGTATGCATTGATTTTGCAATGTCTTCTTTTTCTGAGACCGGGATTTTTTTATCATTTCTTATTGTGTTGCCTACTAAGATTCCTGCAATGAGTACACCGATGACTGCTCCTATTGCAAAATTTTCTGCTAAAACTGCCATTAGAAGCATGATTATTATTGCGGAGGTGAAACGAGATACTTTTGATTTTTTATTGTCAGGTTGTTCTAGGATATAGGGTATTATAACTATTTTGAATAGATATACTATTAAGGTGAATAGTGCTATTTGAAAGACTAAATCAATTAGACCAGTTTGTGATGCATAAGAGTCGATGTATGTTAGAAAGATTGTTGCAAGAACTAATTCGATGATATCGTCGATTGCACCAGTGGTTATTAGAAGAGAACCTATTTTTGTTTTGATTAATTTTAATTCTTCTAAGACGTTTACAGAGATTGATTGAGAGCCCATGGACAGGCAAAGCCCGACGATTATTCCTACTTTGGCTTTATATCCTAGAAATAATGTCATTACAATAAAGCCCAATACTAGTGGGATTGAGGTATTGAAAAGTGATATCAAAAATGATTGTTTTATGTTTTTTTTAATTGATACGATGGTTGTTTTTATCCCAATGTAATAGAATAAAAAGATCATTCCAAGGGTTGCAAGGGCATAAAGTATATCCAGACCACTATGATTGAATACGAATGTTTTGATTGGAGAAATTCCAAGTATTATTCCTGCAAGTATATATCCAACTACGCTAGGCACTCCTATTTTTTTTGAGAATTCTGAAAGTATGTATGAAAGAAAAATACAGGCTAATAACATAAATAGTACTGATAACATAAGACCACTCTTCTAAGGGATTTTAGTTTTTCCCTTTTTTTAATTTTGAATTTTTCTATTTTTAGGAGTTTGTAGTATAATGCTTTCTTATTTCTTTATAATGTTTTTGATTTGGCGAATCTTTGATTTAGTGAAACCTTTTCTCATTTTGCATGTTTTGGTATTGAGGTCTAAAGTTTTAAGAGAGGAATTCAGATAACGATCAACCTTGACTATCTGTAAGATACCTTCGAATGTTTATGCAGAGGTTTTTCATTTCGTATATTTTGGTCTTAATGCTTACATAAGTGATGATGGATTTACTTATGAGTAACTTATGACCAGTAGTGATTAATTTTTTGGTTTTGTAAAAAAGAATTTTTAGAAAAGATTTTTTAGAAAGGTTTTTAATTGTAAAATTAATTCTTAATATCTGTGTTTGTTTCATATTAGTTTGTTTTATGAATTAGATATGATACAAAGGTTTTTCATACAAAGGTTTTTCATTTGTTTATGGGCTTGTTGTCTAGTGGCTATGATGCTGCCTTCACACGGCAGTGGTCCCCGGTTCGAGTCCGGGCAGGCCCATTTCTTAAATTTGAAACTTTCTCGACAGAAAATAAGGGCATTTCATCGGTTTTTAAATGAAAAGAAATATAGCCAAGCACATATTAAATTGTGTAAGAATGCCATTAAAAGTGTGTATAAAAACTCAAGTGTGAATTTGGATTTGAGCACAAAATATATGGGCTGGCAGTGTAACCCAACTTTGACAGTTAAATATTAAAGTGTTCTTAGTTTGTTTGAATTTATGACAAAACAAACCAAACTAAGAACAAACACCATAAATAAGAACGAGAATATAAGCTTTCCTATTGGAACTGCTTTGGCAGTTAAAAAATATAGCAAAAAACTTCAATTTGGAAGTATTTTCTCAAGTTTAAAACAAAAAGGTATTCCTTTAAAAAATTTAATTGAAGCTCTAGTCTCTTACAAATTAAGTGAGAATCTAAGCATAACAAAAGGTTCTGGTTGGATAAATCGTATTGAGGTTTTAGAAGAGTTTTATTTAAAAGAATTCGAACAACGAACTTTGTTTCGTTGCGTTGAAATAATTGGTCAAAATTATGAAAAAATAATTTTAGACTTGCAAGATGTTTTATTCTCATTATACGATTTTGAACATAATGATGTGAATCTTGATTGGAGCAGTTTGATTTTGTGGGGAACAAAATCAAACATTGGAGAATATGGCTATAGTAGAGATCACAGACCCGATAAAAAACAAATAACCTTTGGTATTTCTGAATTAAGACATCCTATCAATATTCCTATTGGCCTAACAATCCAGAAAGGAAATTTGAATGACCAAAAACATTTTCAAAAGACATTCAATCAGATAAAAAACAAGCTAAAACCTGCTTCAAGAATAGTTTTTGATAAAGGTGCAAATTCCAAAGAAAGTCTAAACAGTATTATTGCTGGTAAAATGAAATTTTTAACAGCAAAAAAACTGAATACTAGCGATGATACTCTTATCAAGAACTTTTGGAATTTAAAGATTGAGGCTATTGATGAGGACAAAGGAATTTATGGATTTAAACAAATATTCCCATCTAGAGTAAATTATTTTTATTTCTCAAAAAATCTTCAAGTTGAACAACTTGAATCTAAGATGCGTAAGGCATCTAAGCAATTTAGAGAAGCTAAAGAGATTCAAAATTCTATTGAAAATAAAAGGAAATTACCAAAAAAATATCTTATTAATAACCCATTAATTGATATGAAACTTTCTATTCAAACAAAACTACCTTCATTAACTGAATACGAAGCATTAGAAATAGTGAAAAAAGCATCAATTAATGGCAGGGAAGGATTTTTTTGCTTAACTTCAAGTGATGATTTGACACTTGAAGAAGCATTGACAGTATATAGAAAAAAAGATTCAATTGAAAAAATAATGCATTCATTAAAGAATGAAGTAAATATAAAACCTTTAAGAGTCTGGTCGGATAATAGTATATATGGAGCTTTACTTATTGGCTATTTAGCACAATTAATCATATCATTAATTAGATATGATTATTCAGAATTAAAGAATACTTCTACAAAATTTATAAAAATTAGCTTATCTAATTTGACAGTTACATTTGAAAAAATAAAATCAATGAAAAAAAGAGTGATTTATTCTAATTTTGATCCCATAAATGAGCTAATTTGCCTCCAAAATGAGGCAATAACATAAAAAAATGATGATTTTTTTAAGAAATTAGAGCAACTGTCAATTGAATATTCTCGATGAAATAATTAGCAAACTGTCAAACTTGGGGTGTAAAGGAATAAGAATATTTTGTAATTTTTTAGCGTATAAAAATCTATACCCGCAAGAGATTGGGCTCATAAGAAAGCATATTAAAATCATTAGGTCGGGCATTGATTCCTATGTCCCAACTGATCAACAATCTCGCCCTAAAGGTCGAGGCATGTTAGCAATATAAAAGCATGCGCTGTATTCAAATAGGTTGTTGATTACAAAAAAGCGTACCGAGTGCTTGTGTTGAAACACGAGGTAGGCTTTTCTATTAATTAAAAAATATTTATTTTTTTTAAGATATTAATTTTCTAAAGTATTTATCTGCTATTTGACAGGATGCTTTTTAATGAAGGGTATTTAAAAGAGGTTTTTTCATAAAATATTTTTAACATTTTTATAACACCTGGGCTAAATTTACTACTATTTATTGAAGAGATATATCTTGAATAAAGATTTTCTGCAAGATTTAGAAATTCTTTTGTGTTTTGATGGTAGTCATCTGTACCCATCGCCTCATTTGCTAATGTTATGCTTTTTTCAATTATTGATTTTGCGTATTTTAGTTCGAATGTTCTAAACTTGCTTATATCGTCCATGTATCCTACTGAAAGTATTGCATTTTTAAATCTTTCAAAGTTCTTTGATGATGATAAAAAACCAGAGGCTCTTTTTATATAGTTTATTGTGTCTTTATCAGGGAAGATTATTGAGCGCGAATCAAAATTTGAATCGTATATATCCATTGCTTTTTTGATTAATGTCCCAGAGAGCTCTTTTCTCATTTTGTTTGGTTCATGCTCTAGATAAGTGAGCGTATCTATGTAATCAGCATCAATTTCATTTGTGACTGAAAGTATTCTTTTTGCATATTGCACTATTTCTTGAAGATTGGAGATTGCAAGATTTGCATTTTCTATTTTTGATTCGAAACCATTTTTTTGTGTGCCTACTAATGTTAGATGATTTGATATGTAGCGAATCGAATGGTTGAAGTCACTTTTTAGATTTGCAAACAATTTGTTTAGGATTGAGTTTATTATTTGTCCCGACTTTTTTGTGTTTGCTTCTTTTGTGTTGAAATATACTTTTTTTAAGTCATCTTCATCCATACTCGCTATTGTTTCAAGTGAGTTATAGAGTATGTCAAAATCACAGGATATAAGATTTTCAATAAAACCCAAAGGTTCAGAGGATATGAATTTTTCAATTTCGGAAAGGTCAAGTTCAGAATTGTTTAATGCATGGAAATAATCACTTGAGTCTTTGTATCCTGGTCTTAGGATGAGCCCCATTATATCTTTGTTTGAGCGAATATATTTTAGGAATGGAGAACTTTGAGTGGGATGATTTTTATTTTGGGATAGTTTTTCTGATATAACTGATAGTATGTTATCTGCAATTACAGATTCTAAGCCACTATATTCTTGATCGTTTTCAAAGATATTATTTTTAGCTTGGTCATCTGAGTTTTTGTTTTGCGGGTTCTTTTCCATGTTTAACACCTTTAATGTAATAGTTAAAATTGCCTTTAGAGCTTTGATTAGAAAGACTATCTAATTGGTTAAATTCTAAAGGAGTTAAAGGGTAGAATTCATTTATTTAAAATAGTTTTGGAAGAAATATTTCATATTTTTAGCTGAATGAAAAACTTTAGTATAATATTTTATTCACAAAAAAACATACTTTACAAAATTAATAAAATTTATCCTCTTGATTGTTCGTCCTATCCCAAACCTAAAGGTAGGGGGTATTTACAGACTCACTTATTGAGAATAAATTTTAAAATCGAAAATCTCACACTAAAGTGTGGGGTATTAAACCCCTAACAAATCTCACATTGTGAGATTTTCAATAAATATACGCATTGAGAAGATAGTTTTCAGTTAAATTAAAAAAGTTAAATTGAAAATATATATATTATGATAAGTATATTAAATGAAATTATTCAGAGGTTTTTTCATCAGATTCTTTGGTTTCATCGGGCTCTATTGTGTCAAGCTCATCTTTTTGAGCTGTCCTTTGAAATACTAAGAGGTCTTCAGTTGTAAGTTTTTTACCGGTTTTGATTTTTTCAGAAACTTCTTTAGTTTTTCTTGTGAGTTCTTTTTCTATTGCCTTTTTGTATTTGGCATCTTTTTCTCTCTTTTCCTCGGTGAGCTCTTTTGAATAGTCTTTTGTTTGTTTTAGTTTTTCTTTTAGGATATTATTTTGAATAGTATATTCTTCTTTTGCTTTTTTGAAGATTTCAAACTGCTCTTGCTCTTGGCTACGAAGGTCATCAATCTCTTTTGCTAAAATAATTATTTCTTCATGGCATTTTTGGACTTCTCTTGCTTTCTTTTGGATTTGTGCATGAACTGTATCAGATTCGTCTTTTGCTGAATCGATTTTTTTTGATATTTCATATGATTCTTTCCAAACATCACTTGTTCCAATTATTTCGTTTATTACCTTTTGTTTTTCTTTTAAGATTTTTCTTAGCTTTTTTTCGTTTTCAAAAGACATTACTTCAGTTTGTAATTTGAATTCAATTTTATCTATGTCATCTTTTAACTTGCTTGGACTTTCTTTTATATCTATTTTTTTTGAGATTTCCTTCTTTTGGTCATTTACTTTTTTTGCTTCTTTTATTAAATCCCCTACGTTATCGTTAAATTCTTTTCGTTTTTGTTTTAATGAAGAAATTGAATCTGAAAGAGAATCCCTTTCCTTTTTAAGAGCTTTTATCTTATGAAATGCGGATTTGATTTTAGAACTAATTTCTGTCTTTTTTGTGTACTCTTTTTCTTTGATTTCACCAAGTTCTGAGACCTTGGTTCTCAATTCAAGTATTTCTTTTCTAAGTACGCCAATTTGTTTGATTGCATCATTTTCCGTTATTTCTTCAGCCAAAATAATCACTACCCCAACAATTTATAACCCAACTGTGTCGAGTCATCAGGGATTAACCCTTTGAAAGCCTTTTCTTTGTGGGAAAAAATATTTTTTAAAATCTTTTCCTCAATATCTGGGCCTTTTTCCGATATTAAATTTAATTAACATACGGTATTTTATTACAAACTATTTTTTTATAGCTGTGGTCTTAATCAATGTTTTGGTATTTAAGGCTTTTGTGCCTATAAATTAAAACCTATTTTGAAAAAATTTAAAAAATAAAAATTAAAGACAAATTAGATGTTTTATCCAAATAAGGCACCAAGACCTGCGGCTGCCTCTTCTTCAGACTTTTTCTCTTCTTTTTTGTCTTCTTTTTTGTCTTCGGCTTTGCCTTCAACATGAGCAGGACTTGCTACTACTGGGGCCGCCATTGTCATTGCATTTTTTATTGCTTCTTCAATGTTTACACCCTCAAGGGCACCCACTACTGCTTTTATTCTTGAATCATCTGCTTTAACACCTGAAGCTTCAACTACTTTTTTTATTGAGTCTTCGGTTATTTCTTTACCTGCTTTATGTAAAAGCAATGCTGCATATATATATTCCATTTTATTCCCTCCTTGTAGGATTATTAAACCTTTGCTGCTAGCACTTGCGCTGATGCGCTTGCTTTTGCTAACAACATTTCAATCAAGTCTGGCACAAATATTCCAGCTGACAATGATATGGATACTGCACCTTTTTGTGCTTTTGATAAAAGGGCAGATATTGTGTCTTTACTAGCGTATCCTATTTCTAAAGCTAGGGCATGTGCTTTTTTTGCCTCAAGCAATAGATTGTCAATATACACCTGAGGATCAACGCCTAGTAATTTCTTGTCAAATATTATTGCATCTTCGTATGCTCCTAGTATTGTTAGTCCTATTTCCATGGGGGTTATGCCAAGCCGAGTTAAAAGACCTGCAAGTTTTGCAGAGATTACTTCTCCTTCTTTTGCAACGACTTTATCTTCCTTAACGGCAACTTTTCCACCTTCTACACCAGTTTTTATGCCAAATGAGCCAAGCTCTCCGATTATTGGCCCTGGGGCAAATGGGGTTGCACCAGCTTTAACAGTTATGTCTGAGGGAGCAACTTGGCCAGGTTTTGCAGGAGCACTAGTCCTTCCTTTTCTTAGAGTATTCGCAAGTTTGAAAGGATTATCGTTTGTAAATATTAAGGCATTCATCCCAGTAAGATTACTTTCAAGGGCTTCAATTCCAGGTTTTTTTGATTTTGCTTTTTCAAATGCTATTTTAATAAGCCTTTTTTTTGCGGCAAATATTTCAACGCTATTTTTTAGATTCTTTCGCATTTGTTGAAGTTGTGGAGCAGGAAGATTATCAAGGTCAACTATCCCAACTACCTTTGATTTCTCTATTTTTTCTGATATCTTTGATACGATGTCTTTTTTCTTTTCTGAAACGTGAGCCATATTTAAATCACCTTGATTATATTACTTTTATTGATTTACCCATTGTAGTCTTAATCATTATTGATTTGAGATTGTTAAGTTCGTTAGGGATATGATGTATGGTTTGATCAATTATTGAATAGATGTTATCTGATAGTGTTGAATCATCCATGCTAACTTTGCCTACCATTGCTCGGATTGTTGCGTCGTTTTTGGTTTGAGCTCTTATTGTTTGATTTAGCTTTATTATCAGTTGATCAAGGTTTGCTTTAGGTGGAACGATACATCCTGCTTTTGGATTTGGCATCTTGCCCCTTGTTCCAAGAATCTTACCAAATACTGCTGCAATCTGAGGCATGATGTTTGCTTGAGCTATGAAGAAGTCATGCTCTTTTGCAAGCTTTTTGATTTTTTTGCTGTCTTGTTTATATGAATCAAATTCGTTTGAAACAATTACACTATCACAAACTTTTTTTGCGTCATCGGTCATTTCTGGACCTATTAGCGCACATACCTTCATCTTCTTTACTGGGTGCTTTAATTGAAAGAAGTAATCAAGTTTCTCTTCAGGATTTTTTATGTTTATGCTTTTAAGGTTAACTATAACCTCAACAGACTCATCAAAATTCCTTTTAACTTTTGTAGAATTAGCTCTTAGTTCTTTAATCGCATTGTTAATATTCTTTTGATCTATCATTAAAAATCAATCCTCCTCCCTCCTACCATCTTTTTTAAGGCTAGTAGTCTAGCGGGATTAGTTAGGGGAAAAGTTGTTTGCTTTATAAATCTTTTGGAAAATTGTTTTGGATGGAAAAAAAATTTTGGTTATAGGATTTAGAAAGAGTATTATGCTAGGGTAAAGATTGAAATTAGTGTGAAGATTGAAATGGATTTTTCAGAAATTAGAGCGTAATTAGAAAATTATTTAAATTGAGAACTCTTAAGATGAGTGATGAGTTATTTGTGGTGTGTTGATTGGACTTGTGAGTTAATTTATTTAATCTAACGGATTGGAAGGTCTTTAAAATGTCAAAGAATAGGAAAGATGGAAAGGATAGGTTTGTTAAGAGAGATTCTATTGATGATGTTAAGTATAATAAATCTAGTTTTAAGTCAAGTGAGAAGGAACATAAAAAGATTAATTCATATTTTTTGGTGATTTTTATTGTTGGGATTATACTTGCATTTTTGTTTTATGAGATTTCTGTAATATTAAACCAAGGTCCTGATAAACAAAGGGATAGGCTTTTTAGTAGGTTTTTCTCTAAAGAGGTTGGACTTGTTTTAGATGACAGACTAAATGTTTCTGCAATTATTGAGGCAAGGATAAATGATGGTTCACTTTTAAAAGAGAAACTTAAAACGAATCAGGATTTCTGCATTTTAATACTGGATTCTGAGGATAAGCTCATATATGATGAACAAGGAGAGCCATTATATGTATGTACTATAAGTCAGAAATAGTTTTCTTTTTGTATTTTGATTAGTTCTGCCTAGAGATATTTTAAGGTAGTTAAGATTTTTTGATTAATAGAAAAGCATACCTCGTGTTTCAACACAAGGACTCGGTACGTTTTTTGTAATCAACAACCTCACTGAACGTAGCACATGCTTTTATATTACCAACATATCTCACCTGTTAGGGTAAGGTTGTTGATTTCATGAAATCCAGTTCATTCACATACTTTGGTCTTTTGAGGTATGTAATAAAGAATAACTTGAGAAAAGAAGGACTCACATAATGTTTAACTTCAAATATCCTAAAGATACCTAAGACATTTATGCTGAGGTTTTTTATTATTTTATTCGAGGTTAGTTAGGTCAAGAGTGGGATTTGCGTGGATTTTTTTATTGAATAGAAAATAGAATAAAAAAAAGAAAAAGAAAGGAAAAAAAAGAAAAAATCAATAAAGCTAGTTATGGATTAAAAAAAACAAAAAAAGATGTTGGCTTTATTCTACTGACTCTAAAACCTTGCCATAGTAGTTTGTTGGTTTAATATCTGTTATTACGGTTTTATGTATCAGATATTTTCCATCTTTACTTTTTGAGATTTTACTCTCAACTATTGGCATTTTTGCAAGCTCTTTGAGCTTTTTTTCTGGGAATTCGTTTAGTTCTTCCATGTTAAAAACCTCCTATGTATTAAATGAGATAAAAATTAGGTTATAAAATCCTTTTTTAGAAATAATTAGAATAATTACAGATTTTTTTTTCTTAATCGTTAAATTTATAAATTTAATATAAATCACTTGCTAATATGCGTCGGTGATCTAATGGCTATGATTACGGCCTTCCAAGCCGTCTATCCGGGTCCGAATCCCGGCCGACGCACTTTTTTTTGAGCCTGTAGCTTAGCCTGGTTGGAGCGCTGGTCTTATATGGCAGCGTTTCAAAACAATATGCCTAGGATAACCAGTGGTCCGGAGTTCAAATCTCCGCAGGCTCATTTTGTTTTTTTTAAAGAGATTGGTTTTTTTGGCGATTGGTTTTAAATTCCAGAGAGGGATTTTTAAGATTTTGTTTTAGATTTATAGGAATGATACATTAGGTGTGATTGAAAAGAAAAAGGTGTGATACGAAAGATTATTTGAATAAATTATTTGAAGAGCAGGAAGTATAGCTCTTTTAATTTTAATGCTAATAGGAAATTTAAGAATTTATGTTTAAATCTAAATCTTGCTATTGGGCCATATAGATAAGCAAAAAGTCGCACTGATTTTTTATCGATTTCAAGATATTTTTTATCTAAAAACATTGATAGAAAGTTAAGTTTTGTGATTTCTTCTTTTGCACTTTTTGATAGCCAAGGATAATTAATTTGGTTTGTGTGGAATTTACTCCATTCGTAAAGGGTTTTTGGCTCTTTAAGACCAAGTTTTTTGCATTCTTCAAATAATTCGTTTCCCGGAAGTGGTCTAAAGCAGTGCAAGAGAGAAACTTTTGCTTTTTTGTTTTCGTTTAGTAAGTAGATTATAAGTTTTCTTGTTTGCTCTCTTTGTAGTTTTGTTTCGTTGGGAAATCCTATTATGAATGAGTAATATGGATCAATTTTTCGGTTATTTAGTAGTTTTGATATTTTATAGACTTGTTGTAATGTGAGGTTTTTTCCAATTATATTCATCATATCTTCAGAGCCACTTTCAATGCCTACACTTAGTCTTCTAAGTCCACTTTTTTCAAGTAGATCTATCCCTTGGCATCCTAGTTTTAGTAAGTCATCAATTCTTCCACATGTGTTCCAGAATAGTTTTAGATTTTTTTCTATTAAAATTTGCGCAAATTTTTTTATTCTATTTGTATCTACAAAAGAGCTTAAGTCCTGAAGCTCTACTCCATCTATTTTGTATCTGTTTTTTAGATGGATGATTCGATTTACAAGATTTTCAGGGGATATACTTCTCCAAACTCTTTGGGATGTGCTTTTATTAACAAAACAAAATTTGCATCTATTTGGACAACCTCTTGACCCTTCTAGTATAAGCATTTTTTTGTTTCCATAAGAAAGTGTGTAATTAGACATCTCCACTAGATGGTATGGAAGCATTGGAATGGTGTTTAGGTCCAAGAGTTTTGCACAAGGGTTATTTTTTATTTTACCTTCTTGTTTATACCAAAGGTTATGAACTTCTTCTATTCTTAATTTTCCATCAAGAAATTTTATAAATTCATAAAAAGATATTTCGCCTTCTCCTTCTATTACGTAATCAATGTATTGATTTTCCAAGGTTTGTTTTGGGAGGATGCTTGGGTGAGGGCCTCCCCAGATAATGGGGACTTTTGAGTTTTTTTTTACAAGTTGTGATATCTTTAAGGCATTGAGAATTTGTTCGCCTGTTGAGGTGCTAAGCCCAACACATTTAGGCGAGGATTTTAGCTCCTCTAAAAGCTCTTTTTTCCAATTAGTTGATAGTCTTTGGTCAATTATTTTGATTTTGTATTCTTTGTAAAGAAATACTGAGCAAGATATAAATGACAAGGGCAAATAGAATTTGTTCATGGCTTTTTCCATGAAACTTGCTTTTGGATAAACTAGGATTATATCTGACATTTTTTTCTCCAGTATTTGGATTTATGGCTAGTTTGTTTTATATTTCATCTTTAAGATTGAGTGGGATTTTAATGGTACTTTTTATAATATTACTACTTTTTATAATATATGAGATAAAAACTATAAATTAATTTAAACTGATTTTTTTAAGGTTTTTTTACTTGTAATTGGTAATACTATTTCGAGATTATAGTATTTATAAGATTTTGAAGATTGTTTGGAGGAATAAGGAAAAAATGGCAGAAAATAAGGATGAACAAAGGATTATGGTTGTTAAAACAGATAAACTATTTGGTGATAATAAGCAGAAAATTTTTCAAGGGTTTTTAGAGGGCGAAAGAGAGGATTTTATAACTAAAGTGTTGGAGTATTATTTTTTTGATAGACGAGGGGATGCAGAGCACGATTATACTTTAAAACAACCCATTGCTTATTGTATTATTGTTAATCCTAAGCTTAAGAAGGTTTATGCATATCAAAGGGCATCTTCAAAGGAAGCTTATGGGGAAACAAGATTGTATGGCAATTGGTCTGTGGGGGTTGGCGGGCATATTGAAAAGATTGATTCTGAGTGTGAAGACCCAATAACTTATAGTCTTAAAAGGGAAATCTCAGAAGAGGTTAAGTGCGATTTATCAATGCTTAGTTTTAAGGTGCTTGGATATATTAATGATGACTCTGATGATGTGGGCAGGGTTCATTTTGGAGTGCTTTATGTTGCTTTGACTAATGAAGAGATTGTGTTGCCAAAGAATGGGGAAAGCGTTGTTGGTGAACTTAAACCTTTATCTGATATAGAGATGATTTGTAAAGGAGAGAAAGTGGATAATTGGACAAGGATTGCATATGAACCACTAGTTAGATATCTTAATCGTATTTGAGATATTTAAAATCATTTTATCATTTCACATACTTTTATCTTTTGAGATGTGTGATGGAGAATAAAGTAATAAGAGAGAAAGCAGGAAAAAATGGATTTGCTAAACGATTAATTTTGAATTATTTTGTTAAGATATCTTTTAACATATATGCTTGAAGGGTTTTTTATTTTTGGAGCTTAAAGAGAGGAGTACTTTTGGATTTTGTGTGAATCAGATTGAATTTTATTAATGGGATAATTTTTTTTAATGTTTTTATATTTTAAAATATGTGGAAATATAAGGATTTTAGTATAAATAAGTTTCAAATCTTTATTTGAATGCATTTTGGTATTTATTCTATAAGAGTATTTATTAAAAAGTTAAAAAGAAATCTTTCATAAAGGTTCATTTTTTTAAGGGATAGGCATTGGATCTGTTTTTTCTTTTTAGCAGGGGCAATATTTATAAAGAATGATATAAACAGATGTGTATTGGAGGGGATTTTTATGGAGGAAGTGGATAAATCGTACTATATTGTTAAGAGCAATATACACAAGCTTGTGAAAGATTTCTCAGTCTCAAAAGATTTTGAGGAAGCACTAAATCTGTTGGTTCAAGAGATCGTGTTAAAGGCATGTGTTAGAGCTAAAGCGAATCATCGCAACACTTTGCTTTCTAGAGATTTATAAATTATTTTTTTTAAATTGTTTAATTTGGTTTTGTGAAATACTCATTCATTCGCATACTTTTGTCTTGAGGCATAAAGTTTGAAGAGAGGGATTCACATAAGGTTTAACCTTGGCTATTCGCAAGAGGCATGGGTATTTATGCAGAGATTTTTCATTTTTGTGAAATCCTTACTTGTTTTGAATGCTTAGATTTTTAAGGTTTTAATATTAAAATCTTTAGTAAGAACAGACGGACTTTTGGAGCGAAAATAACAAAGGACGATTTATACGCCAAATTGTTTTTTGCTATATCAACAGATACTTTGTGAGAGTTATGCTTGAGGTTTTTAATTATAAGAAAAATTAGAATAAAATTTAATTTATGCTGGCTGTTATATTCTTTGAGTTTGTCTGTTATCTTGGTTTTTTATTTTATTTTTGATACTTTGTTTTTGAGGTAGGATAGTTTTTCTTCAAGATTTTTTAGGGATTTATCGTTTACTGTTCCTTTTACTTTTGATATCCAATCCTCAAGTGTTTTTATTTTGGATAACAATTCTTGCTTATTTGACAACTTTGATTTTTTTTTTAGGGTTTTTTTATTTGGTTTTGTGTGAGATTTCAAGTTAAGAGATTTGATTTTTTTTGTTTTTGTTTTCTTTTGGTTTTTGTATTTGACTTTTGATGGGGACTTGGCTTTTGATTGGGATTTTACTTTTGTTTTGGAGTTTTTATTGGGAGACTCCAGTTCGTTTTGGACTATTTTCTCTAAAGGGTATTTTATGGGGATCTCGGATTTGTTTGTATTAGAGTCTTGTTTAACACCATCAAGAGAAAGAGTTACCTTTTTTGGTTGGGCATTGATATATGGCTCAAGGGTTACAATATTTTGGGAGTTCTTATTCTTATTATTTTTGTTATTGTTTTTTGATTTTGTTGTTTTGATTAAAGGCTTTTTTGAGGATTTTTTAGTTGATTTTTGAATATTTTTTTGGGTGTTAAAGGTGTTTAGAGATTTTCTTTTTTTTGTGGTTTTAGAGGAATTTTCTTTTTTGGGCAGGGGGATTAGAAGGTATTTATTTTGTTTTTTAGGGAGTTTATTCTTTTCTATTGTTATATTTGAAACCTTTAATGGTTTAGAATTTGATTGATTGTTTTTTTTATTCGAGAGTTTTGGCAATACATCTAGTTTTTTTTGGATTAATTCCCTTGAATAGATTCCACTTTCTTTTCTGCGTTTTATTATTTGTGCAATTATCTTTAGAAATTTTAAGGGATAATCTTTTTTTTGGGTCATTTTTATCTTTTGAAAAAGCCTTTTTTTAGAACCAATTGATCGTTTGTGTTGTTTGTTTGAGCATTCATTTGATTAGGTGAGGGCTCTAAGTTTTCAAGATTTATGTTATTTGAGTCGTGCAGTTGGTTGAGCTCGTCTAAGAATTGGTTTTGAACTATTGTTGGTTGGGGTTGTGAAGCTTGAGCAGAGTAACGCATTGGAGAGATGTTTTGGGGCTTTTGAGGTTCTTGAGAGGAGTTAAAAGATTGGGAGGAAATGCTTTTTTGTACATCTAAAAGCTTTTCTCTTAGCTGTTTTTGTTCTTCTCTTTCTCTTTTTAGTTCCTCTTTTTCCTGCTGGTCTGATTTTACAAGATATAAGATTCCTTTGGCGATTGCTTTATTTTGGTCTATCATGATATCTAGTTTTGACCCAAGGGTTGAGATGTCACCACTTTGAATTTCTTCTTTTTCACTTTTTAGTTTTTCTGATGCTTCTTCAAATAGTTCTAATAAGAGATTTATTGAATTGTTTAGGTTCAGGATTGATTCGTTGAGATCAGATATAGGCACTGAATCTAGTTTCTTTCCACCCGACACTACTTCTCTTAGCTCTTCAACCTGTTTTTTTAGGCTATCTATTTCGTTTTTTTGGATTATTACGTAATCCTCATTTGACTCAAACCTTTCATCATTTGATTGCACCATTTAAGACCAACCTCTTTTTTGTGATAAATTAACCTTTTTGTTAGCAGACAGTTAATGTATTTGTGATTCTTATTTAAATATGTATTTATTTTTATGCAATACATATATAAATATTTCCAAAAAACACTTAGAACAAGATGAAGGATTTTAGTAATTGTTATTCTTCTTTTAGTTTAGGGACACTGCCAAGAGGATGTAGGCTTTGTGTAAATGGTTTTAAGAGTGTGATTTTTATTACCGGAATTTGCCCAAGAAAGTGCTTTTATTGCCCAATTTCTGATCAAAAGAAGGATATTGACAGGGTTTTTGTTAATGAGGTGCCTATTTCTGATTCAAATGATTTTGATGAGATGTTTTCAAAGATGATTAAGGAGGCTAAATCACATAATTCTAAGGGTGCGGGGATTACTGGAGGGGATCCTCTTTCAAAGATTGATAGGACTATTAAAACTATTGAAATACTAAAAAAAGAGTTTGGAAATCATTATCATATTCATCTTTATACTTCTTTGGATCTTGTTAATAAAAATAATCTTTCAAGGCTTTTTTTGGCCGGTGTTGATGAGATTAGGTTTCATCTTGATTTGTATGATTCTAGGTTTTGGGATAGGGTTGAGATGGCTAAAGATTTTTCATGGGATGTGGGGATTGAGATCCCTTTGATTCCTGATTTGAAGGATAGGTATTTTGAGATTGTTGAGAGATTTAGGGGGGTTGTCGATTTTTTTAATCTAAATGAGCTTGAGATTTCTGATACGAATTGGAATAAGCTTTTAGAAAAAGGGTATAAAACTAAAGATGATATTTCTTATGCGGTTTTGGGCTCAGTTGAGCTAGGTTTTGATATACTCCATAGATTTAAGGATAACGGGATTAATATTCATTTGTGCACTGCATCTTTAAAGGATGGATTTCAGTTGAGAAATCGGATGATTAATAAGGCGAAAAATGTTAGTTTATTAACTGATAAGGTTAGTTGCGAGGGGATGCTTTTAAGGGGGGCTATTTTTCCTAAAAGGGTTAGCCCAAAAGTTGTTTTAAGAAAAGATATTGAAAAGATAAGTGATAATGAGAAAAAAGCTATTGTTTTAGAACTTGAAGACATAAAAAAGAGGATTTGCAAGAAGTTTGGGGTTAAAAGTGAACATATTTTTTTAGATATTGATAGGTTAAGAATAGTATGCTCAATGTCTTTTGCAAGAGCGAATGCACAGAAGCTGAAAGGAATGTTTGAGTGCGATGTTTGCATAATGGAAGAGTATCCTACATTTGATGGTTTTGAGGTTGAGATTGAGTTTTTATAAGAGAAATCTAGTGCTTTTTGTTGGATAGTAGAAAAAATAATGAATAGAAGAAAAGGTAACAACAACTCAAAGAATCAACCTCACCCTAAAGGGCGAGGTATGTTGGCAATATAAAAGCATACGCTGTATTAAGGCAAGGTTGTTGATTACAAAAAAGCGTACCGAGTCCTCTTGTTGAAACACGAGGTATGCTTTTCCATTAATTAATAAAAGTTATCCTCTTGATTGTTCGTCCTATCCCCAACCTAAAGTCAAGGGTATTTACGGACTCACTGATTGAGGATAAATTTTAAAATTGAAAATCTCACACTAAAGTGAGGGGTATTAAACCCCGAACAACTCTCACATTGTGAGATTTTCAATAATATTTTTGCGATTTGAAAAAAATCGACTATTTCTTATGTTTTTTAAGGTAAGAAAATAAAATATGTTCAAAAAAAATTATAAAAATTAAAAAAGTTTTTATTAGTCTTTATCAAGCGAGTAATTTGGATATTGACTTGATGAAGAAACTTCTGAAGACTCGATTGATCTAAGGTAATCTTCAATTGGTTTTTGTCCAAATACTATGTTTTTTGGATATGCGTTGTCTTTTAAACAAGGGTAGTTTATTTGCCTTTCTTCATCCAATTTTTTTACCCATAGAAAATAACGAAATTGATTGTAAGGAAAAAAAGTGATTTCATGTTCTTTTGAACCATTAACTATTTTTTCTATGTCAGATTGTTTATGTGGAACAGAGTGGTTTGTATGAAAGCTTTTGATTTCATCATTTTCGTGGGTTGTTGTTAATAGTGTTAATGAATAAGTCTTTTTAGCATCTAAGATTTTCTTTGCTATTTCTGATACTTCATCAAAATCTGAAGTAGGCAAGATATACAAAGTAAAACGCGCAGTATTTTCTTCTTCTATTTTTATCACCTGTTTTTTATGTGTTTTAGAATAGGTATTAGATTTTTAGGGGTATATTAATATTGTTGTTCTATAGAGAAATAAAGATATGTTGTGTTTTATAATGTTTGACAAATTGTTTGAATAAAGAAATATTTTGTTCAGAAATAATAATAATAATAATAATAATGACCTGATGGATTGGTTGAGAATAATTTTTTAGTTTTAGGATTTTTAGAAATCAATATCAGATAATAAAAGATAAGAAAATAAAAAAAATAAAAAAGTTTTTAGTCTTTTTTGCGTTTTGTGAAAAGCGCAATAGCCACAATCACTGCAATTAATGCAAATAGGGTAATTCCCAAAAAGACTGCATTTGTGTTGTTTTTTACAGTTGGTTTTACAGGCAGAGTTTCTGGCAAAGGCTCTACTTCATTGTCGTCAACGATTTCCTCATACTGCTCTGAAGGAACACTCTCTTTTATTTCTGGGAGTGAATCATCCTTTGGTAGAGGCGTTGGTGTGGCAGTTGCTTGCCCACAGCTTTGGGTTAATGAAGGCATTTCTTCTCTTATTGCACAATAAGATAGTTCTTTTTCACAAGTTCTTTCTTGCAGTCCATTTGCGCATTCTCCCCAATCTGAACAAATCCATTGAGTAATGCAAGTGTCTCTTCTTATAACACTAGAAGAGCTTACTGGGGTATAAACACCAAACTCTGTGAAATGATATGTCCAGATGTACATATTACCATCTACGTTTAGATAGCACATTCTTCCCTCAGGAATATTTGTTGGTGCGTCTTTATCGTTGCATTCTGTTGTAATCACATTTAGACTTGCATTACCTCTTGTCCAGCCGACTCTTTTTCCTGATCCTACTCCAGTTATAACTATTTGAACGGGGTTTGAAAAGTCAAGTTGTATGTCGTTTCCAAATTCTACAACGATATTAACCCGACCGGAATCAACTGAGTAATCTGTTGATGTCTTTACTTCAGGAAGTTTTAATAATCCGTCCCATTCTTCGCCAGGTGTCACTACTGTACCATCAGGGATTGCTATGGTGTAATTCCTTTCACTTGTCTGTCTTTGTATTGATAGGTTAATCCCGTTTTCAAATCTTGCGTTGCCATCACTATCGATCAACTGGGATAGATTTAGGTTTTGAGTCCCGTTTACACCAGTTGGAACAATGATGGTTTCAATAACATTTGTGTAAGGCAAGATTGCAGTTGTTGTTTCGTTGTCAAATTCGTATTCAGTTTCCTCTTCTGAAGGGATTAAATCTGTTCCTTCTTCTGTGTCCTCAAGTACAACAAAGTGGACTTCTGTAGACCCTTCATTTTCTGCATGGTCAAATAGATAACAAGTCAAATTATAGTATTCACCCTCATCAAGTGCAACTAGCCCTTCTACGTGAAACGCTAATGTGTCTTCAAGATCGTATATTGAGGTGTCTTCACTATCAGATCTGCCAAGGACGCATTCATCAAATTCTGGCTCTTCATCTAAGTTATCAATAATTAAAGCCTGTATGCTCACCGACTGGCCATAATAGTATTCCGTGTTTGTTGGTTCAACAATAGTAATCTCAGGGGGTGTTGTATCGTAAACGAATGTTACTGACTCTTCAGCCTCGTTTCCTTCTTCACCACCAAAATCAGTTGCTACTATTGTTATTGTATGTTCACCATCTTCTAATTCAGGCAACGCAAAGTTGCATAAGACTGAATCTGGAGACTCAATATCGTGTACACAGTATTCATCATCCATGTATATTCCAAAGTAATCCAATGGCTCTTCAAGCAAAGGTTCATCGTTTAAAAGCACTTCAAGTGAAGATATCTGTGAACCTGTACCATCCACCTCAAATGTAATGTTTTCAACAAGACTTGCTTCACCATAAATTGAATCTTCAGGTGAAGTTATTGTTACAATCGGTTCTTGGTCATCAGTTATATCGTATTGGGAGAATCCATCTACTGAAAAGTGAAGCTCTCCGTTAGGTACATAGTAGGTTATATACTGATCTTCTCCTAATTCAACGCTACATATTCCGTATAATGTAGTATATGCACAATATTCTTCAGTACGTTCATCTAAACATTCCTGATAACTAGTTGCTGCTTCACCAAAGAACTCTGTGTCACATTCCCCTTCACAAGTCTCGTTCCCTTCACAGTCATCATAGCATTCAAACAATAAATCAGCGTCTTCCTCAGCCTCGACCTCGCAGACATCAATATTTATTTCAAATGCGTCATTTGCCGTAAATGAAACACTAGCTTCTTGAAGTGCATCACCAATAATTACTGGAACTTCTGCAAATGGCAAGCCGTAAAATGAAACGTCTGCTGTTACATTTAATTCAGCAAAAAATGTTGAGTTTACGCTGATGTAACTATCGCCATATTGCCCTGGAGGAGTTATGTAAGGCTCAATTGCTGAAGCGAGTTGTGGAAGTTTTGCCCAGGTATCTGGTGAAGTGAAGTCAAGTCCGTAGAATGTTACAGAGAATATTTCCATCCAATCTTCCACTCCATACCAAGGAAGAGCTCCACCATTGTTGCATTCAGGGTTAGCATTTTTTTCTATACTGAAGGTGTATTCAACATCTGACCAATCTAAAATATCGCAGAAATTGGTTGTTGATGCACCATTCCTATCGCAAGAGTCATCCATTTCAGGACCTGTAAAGTCATAAAAGACCGCAGTAGTTGTAACATCAGATAGCACCTCGTTTCCAGCCTCATCTATTACATAGAGTCCAATTGTCCTTACTTCGTAATCAGCACCAGATGTATTTTGTAACGGAAGTGTCAGTTGCCAAATTCCTGTGCTTTCGTTGTACATAAACTCAATGTAATCAACTGTTGTTCCATTCCCAAGTTCCAACTGACTGGTGGTTAAACCCGATAAGTCTGGATCAAAATCTAAAGATATGTTTCCATCAGTATAAAAGGCATAAACATATTCTACTCCGGCTAGACCCTGATCGGTTGCATTGACCTCAAGATATAATTCATCGTTTAGATTTTCTCTTTCTGCGAGAGCACAAATCATATCATCAGGTAGTGCCTGAACTGAGTTTACTATTGCAGACTGTGCATCAATTATAAAATCCCATTCAACCGGTTCCATTTCGTTTCCTGCCACATCGTTTGCATAAACAATCACAGTTGTTAATCCTTCAGCAAGTTCAAATGGAGTATCTGCTCCAGGGGTTATTGTTACAACTTCTGTTTCGCTATTAAATGACACATGCGCATCGGTGGTGGTTACGTTGTCTAAATGGGTAGTTACCCCATCGTTTAGATTCACAACTATTGTAGACTCATTTATTCCTGTTCCTTCATCAGAAAGTGGAACGGTAATTGTTTCAGGAGTTTCTATTAAGGCATCTGAATCAGATGGAATTGGATCGTCTATGAGGGCAGGTGAAACGGTGTCTTTTGTTATGGTATTTGTCACTTCACTCCCTATATTGCCTAATCCATCAGTTAATACAAGGGTTACTGTTAGTTCGCCATCGGCAAGGGTTGATACATCAACGCTAATCGACTGTAGTGCACCAATGATCGTTCCTGATCCAGTAAGTTCGCCTGCGCCTCCATTTGAGGTAATTGCGTAATCGTAGTCTGCTCCTACCTCTGAATCGCTAAATGAAATAGTGATGTTGTCTTCGTTAAGCGAATTCACATAGTCTTGAACAAAAGCTACACTGTATCCTGAAGGAGCTAACGTATCAACTTCAAAGGTACCTGCATTTGTATCTGCAGTCATCGTATTTCCGAAAAGATCAACACCACCTGATACGGTTATTCTTCCAGTTTCTTCTTCATTTTCATCATCTAATGTAAATGTACCCGTCCAAGTGTGTCCAACATAGGTTGATTGAACTAAGGCATATGGTTCGTAAGCTAAATCAAGTATTTGTACTGTTGGACTAGTTCCTGTGTCCATGCCTTCGGTAAACATTACTGTTACTGTCACCAGTCCAGCACCAGAAGGATCTGGCACGGCAACTGCACTTAAAACTTCAGGCTGTTCAGTGTCCACATCAAGGGAGTTTGTAGCTCCTCTTTCCGATAACGCCGTCATTGTATTTCCTGCTAAATCCCTTCCTCCTGAAACCGCAAAGTAAGCAGTAGTTACAGTCTCATTGTTATCTGAAAAGGTAAATGTACCTCTCCAAACGGTTGAATTAAACCAATCTCCAGTTACCGCACTTGAACCTCCACTTATTCCTTCAACTGAAACGGTTAGAGGTGTAACTTGATTCATCTCGTTATCAAAAGTAATGTCTACTTGTACTGACCCTACATCTGCTTCTGACAATTCTGCAGGACTGATCTCTACTACCTCAGGGGAAGCAGAGTCTTTTGTAACTGTATCGGTAGTGTTTGTACCTTGGTTTCCAGCAGGGTCTGTTAGATAGACTGTTAGAGTTAATGTTCCATCATCTAAAGAAGATACATCAATAGAACTAATCGTATCAGTTGCGGTTATAATTGTACCACTTCCGCTAACATCTGGATTAACTCCATCACTTATAGCGTAATTATAGGTTGCGCCAACTTCTGCACTAGTAAAATTAAATGAGATTGAATCTTCATTATCGCCATTTACTGGGTCTTGAACAAAGTCTACTGAATATCCAGAAGGTGCGGTCTCATCAAAGATTACTGCACTTGCGTCGGTTGTTGAGGTAATTGTTGTTGCGGGATTTCCAGCTTCATCTTCAAAGTTTATTGTAAATACAATAGGTGTTACTTGAGTGTCTCCAGATTGCATAACCCTGTAAGCGACCCAATTAAAACCGCCAGTATTTACTATTGCATCTGCGGGACTTGCATCAATAATTACTGAAACGTTATCAACAAATTCACTTGCAGTAAAGGTTATTGATACATTGTCACCTACTTTTGCAAGGCTTGAGTTTGCGTTATCTGAAACTATTGATACAGGTGTTGCGGTTGGCACAGTAGTATCTACATCAAGAGGATTGTTTGCTTGTCTGTCTGATAAAGCAGTCATCAAATTCCAGGCTAAATCTCTTGCACCAGACACTGCATAATAAGAGTTTGCTATTGTTTCGTTATTGTCAGATAAGGTAAATGTACCTCTCCAAACGGTTGCTGATTGCCAACTATCATAAGCTACAGCTATTGGACTTCCTGTTAAGCCCATTACATTAACCGTAAGCAAATCTGCCTGTTGCATATCTTCATCAAACGTAATATCTACTGTAACTACACCGACATCAGCTTCTGCTAGTTCTGAAGGAACTATTGAAACTACGCCAGGTAAATCTGTATCTTTTACAGCAGTATCTTGTGCTGATCCACCTTGGTTTCCCGCAGGGTCTGTTAAGGTTACTGAAAGTGTTAGTGTTCCATCGTTTAAAGAAGATACATTAATAGAACTTATTGTATCAGTAGCTGTTGCAATTGTACCACTTCCTGTAACATCTGGATTAACTCCATCGCTTATTGCAAAATCATAGGTTGCGCCGACTTCTGCACCAGCAAAAGTAAAGGATATCGCTTCTTCATTTCCCGTGTAGGCATAACTTTCGTCAAAAGTAACAGAATATCCAGAAGGTGCAGTCTCATCAAATGTTACTGAACTTGCGTCGGTTGTTGATGAAATTGTTGTTGCGGGATTTCCAGCTTCATCTTCAAAGTCGATTGTAAATGCAATCGCACCTTGTGTGTCACCTGTTTGCATAACTCTATAAGCGACCCAATTAAAACCGCCAGTGTTTACTATTGCATCAGCAGGATTTGTATCTATGGTGACTACAACGTTATCAACAAACTCACTTACAGTAAAGGTTATTGATACATTGTCACCTACTTTTGCAAGGCTTGAGTTTGCGTTATCTGAAACAATTGATACAGGTGTTGCGGTTGGTAGAGTTGTGTCTATTGTAATATCTCCGGTTGCAGGAAGACCTGCACCAGTAGGCAAGGTGCCACTTGCTAGACCTAAATCATCTTGAGCAATCTGAATTACAATTGTTGCATCATCTGTTGGGCTTCCAACGATATCTGCACAGATTGTGTATGTGTTTAGACCAGCACTGAGATTCCAATCAATTGTGTTGTTTCCCCACTTTCCTCCCGAGTAAGATAATTCTACGTTTGTTCCCAAGCAGTCTGCACCTTCATACAACAAAACATTTGTAATATCTGAGTTTGTCGCATTGCCTGTATTTTCAATCATCAGATCTTCAAATACATCAAGGTAAGTTGTATCATCAGATGTTCCTATCCAATCAACAGCTGCTCCCCAAAAGGTATCGCCATCATCAAAGAAATAAACATCTGACCAAGGGTTAGTTGATGTAATTGCAACAGCAGATGAAGGGATTGAACCAGCGATTGTAAAATCAGGGTTTAAAAACAATTCATCTCCAGATTGATAATCCCCCGAACTTGCACCACCTCTATAATAATAATAGGTAGTATCTGCTTCAATTCCTGTTGCAGTGTTATCACCACCGGTAAAGCTTGCTAATGCAAAATCACCATTTGCTACGTTTTCAGTATTTGCAAGGTTTCCTGAAACACCTGCGAAGTTTTGGGTTACTAAAGTTATGTAGTTTGATGCACCTTCTACTGCAGAGAAAATTCCATGTCCACTTATTGCACTTGTGATTGCCTCTTGCACTGATTCATTTGTTGTAGTAGATGAAACATCTATTTTTACTGCATCAGCACACCCACCAACTGCAGGAGCACCACCATCGTTACCTAATTTATCAAACCAAAAGATGTAACAGTCTCCATATCCATTGAGTGTGAAATAATCTGCTGGGACCTCATCTTCACCATGTTGAATTATAGAAATACTAAAAGCTCCACCTACATTAATGTCTACAGCGTCTGATAGATCCATTGCGTCTATGGTTGTTACACTAACTACTGCGCCATCAACACTTGCAGAGAATTTTGAATCTGAGTTGATTGTGGATTGAACCTGACCTGCAACCCCTTCTGCAGTTCCATCTGTAACAACACCTGTTATTTCTACACTTCGGCCTGCGCCTTGGCAAGTTGCATGTGTATCTGTTAATAATGCACCACTATCGTCTACATCAAACCAAAAGCATACAGAACCATCACCATCGTAAAGTAAAAATGAGGTTGTATTTAGATCACCAGAAGAATCTGCTCTTAGTGTTATGTTGTATGTTTCTACCACACCATCCTGATTATCAACAAAATCTGCTTTTGCGATTGCCTCTATTTCTGCAGTTGCCTCAACGGCGGCACCATCAAGGATATATAGTCCTTCTTTTGTTGTTCCGTTGGTACAATCTCCATCTTCATCTAGTCTTACTGCACTAGGGTTTGTGAGATTATCAACGCAGATTACTGGACCTGCACCATTTCCTGTGCTATATTGTACTAACACTTCGGTTCCTACTAAAGAAGTAGTGCCTGCACCCAAAGTTGCTTCTTCATCTGCATCAACTAAAGCATCTGCATAAGAGGTATAGAAATTATCATCATCTGTATCATAACCAATCCAATCAGTAGCTGGGTTCCAGTTTTCAGAATCATTATAGAATTTTACATCTTCCCCAGACCAAGGGTTTGTGGCTGTAAGTGTTTCGCCGTGTGTTGGTTCTAGACCAGCGATTGTTGCGTCATTATTTGTTGTCAGATTGAATTGATAGATTATCAAATCAGTTTCACTTGCTCCGACCCTTGAACTTTCGGTTGGCAGGGTAAAGTTAATGGAAGTTGCTCCAACTAACCCTGGTAGCGTTAAACACAACATTAAGATCGCATAGACCTTTTTTAAGAATTTCTCAGCTTCTAAACTCATTTTCATTACAAATACACCTCTTGCTTTATTTCAAATCATACTGGCACAAATAATTTTTTGAACATCCATTTGTACAGCATTTACACGAATTCTAAAATTATTTTTTTTAATTAAAAAACTGTTCAGACCACTTTTTTCCACAAAAATAAAAAATTAATTGTGTTAGATATCTATTTTTTGAAAAAGGAATATTTAAAGCTTTTCTTTTTAGTATAGTATTTTAGCTACTAACACTTCATATCAAGATTATTTGTTTTTATTGTTTTGTAAAGGATTATTTATGTTTCCAGTTGTGAATTACTTTTTCCCAACTCTCAAATGTTCCGGTGTCAAACCAAAGCGCACTGCAGGGGTATCCATAAAGCTTTTCTAACTGTGCAATTTTTGGAAATAGTTCCCTTTCAAGAGAAAATGAGTTATGTGAAGGCAAAATATTAAATATATCGGGGCTAAATACATAATATCCTGCATTTGCAAGACTTGATGGAGCGTTTTTTGGTGATGGCTTTTCTACGAATTGTGTAATTCTTTTGTCTTTAAGCTCAACAATTCCAAATTTTGAAACATCTTCTACTTGTGTTAGTGCAATTGATGCAAGCGCATTGTTATTTTTATGAAATTCTAAAAAATCTTTTAGGTTTAAATCAAAAAGATTATCTCCATTTAAGACGAAGAAATCCTCAGATAGCTCTTGTTTATTTATCAGGTGCATCCAGCCACCCGTTCCAAGAGGTTGGGTTTCTACTATGTACTTTATTTTTATTCCAAATCGTGAACCATCTTCAAAATAATGTTTTATTTTTTCATGCATATATCCTATTGAAAGATAAACTTCTCTAACATCTGCTTTAAGAAGTATGTTTATTACGTGTTCGGTTAGTGTTTTTCCATTGATTGGTATTAAGGGTTTTGGGATTTCTAGTGTGACGGGTCTAAGTCTTGTCCCAAGTCCACCTGCTAAAATTATTGCTTTCATTATGACAATTATTTTTCATGGGATATATAAGCTTTTTGGGAAAATAAAGGAATATTTTATTCAAATAAAAACTTTTATGATAAGTATTTTTATATATTTATTATGATGAAATAGTTTATTGAATATTAAGGGGGAATAATTTGTTTAATATAAATCATTTATCTAATATCAATCCTGAAAAGATATACAAAGTATGAAAATAAGATAATAGCTGATGGAATAAAGTTATGAGAGATTAAAGATGAATATGTGTTATGTTAACTATATGTTTTGTGTCGATGGATATATATAGTTTTGTTGGATCTAAAGGCATTAGTATCTTTGTTGATTAAATATTTTAGGTTGTTGAATCGCGAGTATGAAAAAAAATGAATAATACAAAGCAAATGAGTAATACTGAGTATAAATTAATTAATGATTTGTTTAAGAGATTTATTGAAAATCCTTACTATGAAATCATTAGTGAAAGAGATTTGTCTATCGTATCAGATTATGGGCGAATACAAAAATTTTTGGATAGCTTTAAGGCTTGGGTTGAGCCGATTAAAGATATTACATCATTAGATTTCCTTATTAGGAAGTTTAAGGGGGAACATGATTACAAAACTAATGAATATGCTGAGTTTAGGAACGCTGATTCCATAACAGATTGTATTTCGCTAGAAAAAGAAGAATCTGAAGAATTACAGGATCATGATTCAATAGATTATTATGATTTAGGAAAAGTTAAATACTTTGTTGCACTTAAGATAGAATATATTGATCCAATTCACTTTGAAAAGAAAGAAGAAAGTGTTGGATTTATACTTGTTAATGAGGTTGATAGAGGACTTGAAATCAGTGCGATATTTCTTGAAGATGAGTTTAGAGGAAAAAGATATAAGAATAAATCATATTCAGATATGCTTATGGAAGAAGCATTAAAAGGAATTTTGGATGATGATGGAACTAATTGTAAACAAATTTCTGCTTATGTTCAAAAGGGAAATAAGGGACCAAAACACCTATTACAAAAATATAGATTTCTTAAAGAGCCAAGCGATAGGGAAGGCTACATGAAGTATGTTTTGGAATTGGAAAAATAACGTAACATATGATATGTATAGTTTCTAATTTTATTAAAGTTATATTAATATTTTTAAATAGATAATAGTTTCTAGTCTTTATGAGGTGATTATTTATGAAAAATTTTGGAGTGGTAAACACAATTTTGATTGTGCTTTTGATTGGAATGGTTTTTGCTATGCTCATTACAGGAAACAATGTGCAGGATAATTCCAAGGATTTAGAGGTAAGTAAAACTATTCAAAGAGAAGTGGCACCAGACAAGGTGAGGGTAGTAATTGCAATATCAAGTCTTGGCAAGGAGATTGAGAGTGCAATGGATGAAAATACTGAGATTAATAACAGGATTACTGAGTTTTTTTCTAAGGATTCAAGTTATACTATTGAAACTAGAAACTTTCAGATAAGAGAAAGGAATAAATGGGATTCGGATAATGAAGAGTACATTAATACAGGTTATGAGGTTTATAATACGATTGAGATAACAACAAAGGAATTAAGTCTTGCAGGAGAGATTTTATCTAATGCTGTGAAGCTGGGTGCTAATAGGATAGAAAATCTAGAGTATAGCCTTTCAAAGGAGGCAACACAAGCACTTGAGATTGAACTTGTAGAACAAGGAGTAGTAAAGGCTAAAGAGGATGCAAATAGACTAGCAGAACTTATGGGTAAAAAGATTAAGAGTGTGAAAAACATTTACACAAGCGAAGCGTATTATCCAATCTATAACAGAAATTATTATGAGTTAAGTTCTGCAAAGGGTGAATCAATGCTTCCTGTGCTATCTCCAGAGATGCAGACTGTTACTATGAATGTTAGGGTTGTTTTTGAGACAAAATAAGACTCTTTTTTCAAAGATAAATTTTTTATTTTTTTATTTTTGTTTTGAATTCTTTTGGAACTTTCTTTTTGAAAAAAAGACCTTTAAGTATCCAAATGTATATTTTTATTATTGGGGGATAGCACATTACTGTCTTTGTTGATTTGCGATGCTTTTTGATATAACCTATTATATCGTTTTCATCAAAATCTTTGGATTTTGGGATTAGTGAAGAGAATGTGTTGAAGTAATTGGATTTTATGTGAGAATCTGTGTTTGCAATTACAGGAATTTGAAGATTGTTAGCAATCTTTTTGGTTTTTGAGTTTATGATATACCCAAATGGTAGAGGAAACGAGCCATTTAGTTCTACAAAATCTAATTGATGACTGTATTTTTTTAGATTGCAAAAACCCATGCCCCTTTGGTTTGGTGAGAATGGATGGCAAGCTATTATTAAGACATTTTCTTTTTGGTATTTTTTGAAGTAGTAATCAAGGTTTTGATAGGCTTTTGGCATTTTGTTAAGGCCAACTACTCCAAGATGAATTTTTTGATTTTTGTTTATTGCAGAGATTTCAACGCCTTTAAGTAGATAGAGAACGTGTGCTTTTGGATTTTTTTTGTTGTATATTTTTATAGTGTAATAATTTAATTTCTTTAAGTTAAGTGAGGATAATTTTTCACCTTTTTTAATTAGTGACTCAAGATAATCAAAGGGAAGATTTGGGTTGATAAATAATTTTGGCTCAAGATGGTCAGTTATTGAGTAGAATGTGTATTTGTTTTTGTAGGCTCCTAAAATTATTTCTTTGGGTTTTAATTCTCCATCATAATATGAATGAGAATGAAGTGATGCGAGGTAATAATTTTTTAATAAGTTTGATTTTTCTCCTAAAAAGTTTTTCTGATTAATATGGAGTATTATTTGAGTAAGAGAAATATATGAAAATATGAGCAAAAAAAAGGCACCAAATATTTGAATTAATAAATTCATTAAATATTCCATGAGCATTAAAACTGAGCTATTTATTTAAAAGCCTTTCTAAAGAATTTTACATTAATTTTACTGTAGAAATAGATTATATGAGTTTGGTATCTGTTTTCAGATATTTGAATCCTTTCAGATTAATCTAAGAAATAGTTATCTTTGAAAGTAACAAGAGAATTTTTAAAAGAATTTAGAAGAATAAAAAGAATAATAAAAAAAATAAAAATATATAAAAAATTTAAAGTCTTCGTTTTTTTGTCTTTACTTTGCCTTTTCCAAGAATAACTGTTGCACCTATTAAAACAAATATCCCTGCTATTAGTAGTATTAATGGCCAAGCATTGGTTTTTGAACCTTCCACATTTTCTCCTACTGCAAGACCTGTTATTGCGCTTGGTGGATTTTTGTTTTCTTCTTCATTAGCACTTGCTTGTGTGGGTGAATCTTCTCCTCCTTGGACTGGTTGTGAGGGCTCTTGAGGAATTGGGGTTACAGTAGTTTGTGTGGTTTGAGTTGTTGGTTCTATTGTGCAAGTGTTTGATTCACTAGGCTTTTCTTCAAGTGCAATACATCTTGGCTCTTCTTTTTCACATGTTCTTGTTTGAATGCCATTCTCACAAACTGACCATTGAGTGCAAACCCATGAGGTTTCACAATAATCAGTACCACCACCGCCAGTTCTTCTTCTTCCAGAAGACTGCTTTTGTGATTCAAATATTCCAAATAGGCTCATGTGATTAAGTTTTGCCCACACATAGTTTTCAGCAGTATTAACTCCTGTATCTTTTAGTGATTCCCATGCTCCCTTGTTTTCATTGTAATACTCGAGTAATAATAAGTCTTCTGTTAATCCTGAAGCTTTTAATTCTGAATCTGTGTAATACACCTTTAGTGTATATTCATCGTAGGTATACGCTTCTTGGGGAAGCAAATTCAAATCAACGTATTTATTAAAGGCCTTATATGTTGGATGAGATTTTTGGAAGTGGTTGTAGTATTTTACTTCAAGTTTTGGGTCTTCGCTACAGCATTCAATTGATTCTAATCCACTAAATTCTACTACTAATCCATAATCTTCTTTTACACCCGCAATACCATTTTCCCATACTTCGATTTGTGCGTATCCTTGCTGACCTTTATCTCCATCCAAGTCAAATTGGTTACCTAATACAGAGATTACACAATTGTCTGCGGTGATTTTTCCACCTAATGGAACAATTGCACCGTTTCCTAAATCAATGTTGTTGTCTTTGCATAATACATTGGTTTTTATTTTCCAGAATGTAAAACATGGATGTTCATCATAGATTCCATAATTTCCGTTGTTTTCAAAGTTGCCATCTGTTAGATAAGCATATGAGCTGTAGTCTACGTAAAGACCTGTTGTTGAGCCTCCCATGCAGTGATTATCTTTAAAGTTTGTATCTGTAATCTCTGCAACTGAGTTTGATTCAAGTCTTATTCCTTCGCAGTTGTTCTCAACCTCGTTTCCGGAAATGATTATCCCTTCAGAGTTTTCCGTTAAAACTATTCCATAGTCATTGTTAGTGAATACGCTGTCTTTTATTGTGCTGTGGGTTACTTTTTTAAGATGTATACCTGAGAAATTAGGGATTGTTCTTCCATTTGAATCAAAGGTATTCATTTCAAAAAGGTTGTTTTCAGAGTTCTCAACATAAAGGCCTGTTTCAAAGCTGTTAATGTTACAGTTTCTGATTGTTATACCTGAATAATCCTTTCCATAGATTCCGATTCCTCTGCCTGTTGTACTTGTGATATCCATAACCATTGCAATCAATTGTTATGTCATCATCTGCAATTACTAAGGCATTTCCATCACAGTATAGGTTTTCTTCAAGTGTTAAGTCACCGACTACGAAATCTCCACATTCACAGGTGTTTCCAAATTCTCCTCCACATCTTGATAGGATTCTTATGTCAACTTTATCTGACACTAAATCTTGGGGTTGATAAGTCCAGTTGTATAATACGAAGAACTTCCAAAGTGAGTTTTGTGCACCTGTTGAAACTACGTTCCATGAAAGGTCACATACTTCTCCAGCCTTCATATTGCTTAGGCATTCAAATCCTTCATCTACCCCTCCTAAGATTGGGTTTTGGTCTGTTGTGTAGAAAGGAGTTCCGGAATTCATTGGGATTATTCCTTTTCCACCACCTGCAACCCATCTGATTACATTTAGGAAGTATCTGCTTGTGTCTTCGTTTATATCATAATAGGTAGCAACTCCAGAATAGGTTCTTCCAAGGCCAAATTCGTTAACCATTGGGTTTTGCTGATTATATGCTCCGGTCCCAATTTTTGTTCCTGTTCCAATGCAATGGTCGCCTAACTCACTGTCATATAATGAGTTTGCAGAATATCCTACTGATGAGGATTCTATTCCTTCCCAAATTGGATGGTCTGCATATTTTGTTATGATTCCGCTACCTGCGTTATCAGACATCTCGATATTTGGACAGTTGTTATATCCAAACAAATCGTAGATGTTATACCAAATAGGTGTTGATGTTCCCTCTTCAAAGCTATCACCGTTGCTTTCAAGTATTGCCCCACCACCATTTGCAACCCAATCTCTTAGGTCTTGGGTGTTTATGTACCCTGGGCTATATCCCCATTGTGATCTTGCCCTTCCTACATAAAGCACATCATAGTCCTTTAGTACATCTGCATCTACTACATTTGAATTGCACCAGTAGGTATATTCAATTCCGTTATTCTCCAAATAGGTATAAGGCAATTTAATGTATTGACCTTTGCAACTTGCACCATCAGGTCCAACTGAATTAGGATTATAGATTAGCATCCTTATTTTTGAGTAATCTATTGGATCTAATGCTACATTAACTTCACCACATACTCCTGCAATACATTTGACTTTTACATCAAAATCAAATTCTTCGTTTCTATCAACTATTGTGTAATCTGTTGGTGAGATTAACTCAATTTCAATATAACCCTCATCACAGGTGTCACCGATTCCATCGCCATCGTAATCGTTTTGGTCTGGGTTTGCGACAAGTGGGCAGTTATCGCATGCATCCCCTATTCCATCACCATCTTCATCTTCTTGTAAAGGGTTTGGAACTAAAGGACAATTATCATCGATATCAATTATTCCGTCCCTGTCCTTGTCAAAGTCTTGCCATTGAAGATATGGATAGCCTCCGTTAAGCCTAGAGTCAATCGCCCAGATGTCGGTAAAATCCCATCCATCAAAGTTTGATTGGACTTTCATCTCATCATCAGTTAATCCGTTTTCATCAATGCAGTTTGATCCAAGGGTTCCACACATGTTTAATTTATCAGAGGTATCAATATTCCAATAGGAATTTTGTTGATCGCCTCCTGAATATTGCCAGCCTATTAAACCACCATTGGCGTTATCACCAATAACCTGTGCGTTTGAATAAGAGTTAGAAATCAGGGTGTTTTCGTTTAATCCAACTAACCCACCACTTTGTGAAGGTGCACTCATTGTTCCTAGGGCATAACAGTTTTTAATTTGGGTGATTTCCCATTGTCCATATGAATGACCAGCAATCATACCAACGTAGTTAGGACCAGTTAGATGAATATCGACAAAACATTCTGATACTTTTCCAGAGTTTGCTCCTACAATTCCTCCACATTGTTGATTTCCACAATGAACTTCTCCGGTAATTGCACACCTTTCAATTAATCCAGAATTGTAATTTGTGATACCACCAACATATCCCAAACCTCTGACGTATGCATTCTCAAATACTATATTTTTCAGAACCCCTGATGAGCCTATTGTAGAGAATATTCCTCTTGCCTCACCATAATTCATATAAAGGTCTTTTATCATAAAACCTTTTCCATCTAAAACCCCATTGAAACTATTGTGTTGTCCTATTGTTTTAAATCCTTGTCCACCGTTCCAGTTTTTGGTATCTGAACAATCTATATCGTTTGCTAATTCATAATGCCAACCTAGATGATCTGAGATTGCTTGGAATTCTTCGCAAGTTGAGATTTGTGCAGGGCTTGAAGGGGATCCAATTCCGTAGTTATTTATAACAATTGTAACGGGGTTTGTTGTTGCTTCATTTAAAGCATTATCAGTCATTATTGCAAAAAGCTTGTATGTTCCATCAGCAATTAGTGTACTATCCAAACTAAAAATAAATGAAGGTGCATAATCATAGCTATGCCATGTTTTTTCGGATAGATCTTTACATCCAACTAAAACATCTGGTGAATCTACACCATATTTTACACAGACATTGTTGATATAAGAACCATAGTCTTGGGTATTTACATAAAAAGATACTTCACCTCTTACTTCACCATCAACTGAAGGGTCTTCGACATTACCAGTTGGAGCAGTAGTATCCACAATGAAGGTATTTTCAGAACTTAAGCCAGTGTTTTCATCAGAATCCATGCAAGATACAAAAAGAGAATAGGTATCATCTTCTGTGAATACATAGTTGGTTGTTGCTTCAATACCATTTTGTGCTAAAACATTTCCACCGGGTTGGCCATTTACATATAATTCGCAATCTATTGTTGCATCAAAATCATCAGTGTAAGTAAAGCTAACCGGCACAGTTAATGTATCATATATATCTCCTTGAAGTGGAGAGCTTAGAGTAACTACTGGCTCTTCAGGTTCAATCATTATTGCTAAGGTATGTTCTGGAAACATACTCAATAGAAACATAGCGGTTATCATAAAAACTAAAATTTTAGATATGTATTTATATTCATTTTTTCCCATGTATTTCCCCCCATTAGGTTTAACAGTAAATTTTAAAAAAGTAAAAAAATTCTAAACAAAAATAAGTTGTATTTGCGTGAAGGCGTATTAATATTTATAAAGATATCGAAAAAGAATGGTGGTTTTACAAATAGTAATGGGTCCACTTTTTTAGAAATATGTATTTGTGTTATAGAATGGTTGTATTAGATTAAGAATGAAAAAATCAACAACCTCGCCCTAAAGGGCGAGGTATGTTGGTAATATAAAAGCATGCGCTACATTCAAGCGAGGTTGTTGATTTCATGAAATCCAGCATCACTTCGCATACTTTGGTCTTTCAAGCCAAAGTGAGAATAGACGGATTCATCCAAGGATTTACCTCGACTATCCTAAAGATACCTCGGCATTTATGCCGAGGTTTTTCATTACAAAAAAGCGTACCAAGTTCTTGTGTTTAAATACGAGGTATCCTTTTCTATAAGTGGAAATATATTAGAAATAGAAGTGAATATTGTTTAAATGACTGTCCTTTAAATGATGGATATTGAATAAAAACATATTAAATAAATAGAGAAAGAGAGGTAAACACATATAATATATAACCGGGAGATAAAAACAAAAAGTAATATATACAATAAGGTTAATTAAGTTTATTAATGGTTGAACGCGATGATTCTAAAAGGCATCTTTTCTTTGCTGTTATAGCTATTAGTTTTGGTTTTTTAAATTTTATTACCGTAGGGGATACCTTTCAACATGGGATTACTTTTTTTTTGCTTGGATGTTTAGGAGTAATTATAAGCCTTCTGGGGATGTCTTCAGGTGTTTTATTTGTTTTTAAGAGAAATAAAATTGCAACTAAATTTTTTAGAGATTTTTGTGTTATAGGCATTTTGTATGGAATTTTTTTCTCATTGATTGATTCAGGAAATAAGGAGATTTTTTTAGGTTTTATTGCAGTTTGGATATCGCTTTTAATAATTCTTGAGATGAATAAAGATTTGAAGTTTTCAAATGATGTAAATCCTATAGTTAAAAAAGGAAAATATTTTAGATTAGGTTTTTGGTCTTATCTATTTTTTTTAGGGTTATTTGTGATTTTTTGTATGGTTTGGATGGTCAATTGGGAAGAGAAATTAGGATTATACACCCAGCCAAATGGTGCAGGTTTGTCTTATGCTTCGCTTAATGAAGAAAATTCTCATTTTTCTGTAAGTATTGAGGGAGGATTTATTTATCACGTTGAGAAAAGAAGTTTTTTTGGTATGGATGAGATTCAAAGAAACATATATGAGGTGGTTTTAAAGGCTACATCACGGGATTCAAGAATAAATATTAATTCTGATTTAGATTCTGTGGTTTTATTAAATATTCTAAATATGAATTCAAGGGAAGACATTGTTCATCTAAATGGGGAGGAGATTATTTTAAGAAGAGGGGATAGTATCATTAATTTTTGGGATGAGCAGTTGAAAAGAATAACTGATAAAGAGATTAGTGAGAGTGCTTCTTTTGGAAAATTCATTATGATGGAAAAGGGACATTTTTTGGAATTCAAGGTTAAGGGAGGAAAAGAGGTTGAGATAGAGATTTCTCCTCAAAAAAAGAAAAAACCGATTAATTTTTATGTGGTTTCAGATACTCATAGTGGGTATAATATTTTTATGCCTGTTTTAAAAGATATTATTTTTGATGAGCCAGATTTTATTGTGTGGAATGGGGATATTGTTAATAATGGTTATTCTATTGAGTATTTGGTAGCCTCATCAGTTATAGAATCGTTACCCATTCCTGTGTTTACAACGATAGGAAATCATGATATATGGAATGGGGGCGATTTGTTTTATAATATGTATTTTGGTCAGACATATTATTATTTTGATTATAAGGAGATTAGGTTTATTTTTCTTGATTCTTCTAAAGGGGTTATTGGAAACATTCAGTTTGAATGGTTGAAATCAGTGCTTGAGAAAAGCAAGGATAAGAAGATTATAGTTTTTTCACATATATCTCCAATTGATACTATTACAGGTGTTTTTGATAATAATGAGAGAGCCAATAAGGAGATGTCTCATACAATACATCTTAGATCTGAGAGTGATTATATTTTAGGTCTTATGCAAAAGCATAATGTGAGTGCTTTTATTTCGGGACATTCCCATGTTAGAGGAAGAACAGATATTGAAAATACTGCATATATCACTACAGGTGTTTTGGGGGGCAGTATTCTTCCAAGTGAGGATATTAGTTATCTTCAGGTGTTTGAGCGTGAGGACAAGCTCTTTTTTGAACCGGTTTTTTTAGGTAACAATGTTTTAGATGAGAGTTCTTTTAAAGCAAAAACTCAAAGCATAAGGGTTTTTATTATTCCTTTTTTGATTAGTAAGAGTGTTAGGATATCTTTAAGTGTTTTTTTGTTGATTGCTTTATCTTTTTTTATGTATTTTTTTAAAGGTAAGTTTATTTTTGATAACAGTTAATTGTTGTTTTATAGGAGATTTTGAAAAATAGAAATGAAAAATCTTCAGGCATAAATGCTTTGGGGTTCTCACTAAATAGTTCAAGATTGATTTGAGTGACCAAAAAATATTGAATTTGAAAATATTTGAAAAGTAATCTATCTTGTGAAATAGTTTAAGGTTGATTGTATAGTAAATACTTCTTTTCGGAGGTTATTCTTTATTACATAACCCAAAAGAGTAACGTATGCGAATGAACTGGATTTAATCAACAACCTCGCCCTAAAGGGTGAGCTATGTTGGTAATATACAAGCATCAGCTGTATTAAAGCGAGGTTGTTGATTTCATGAATCCGTCATTCGCATACTTTGGTCTTTCAAGCCAAAGTGAGAATAGACGGATTCATCCAAGGATTAACCTCGACTATCCTAAAGATACCTCGGCATTTATGCCGAGGTTTTTCATTACAAAAAAGCGTACCAAGTTCTTGTGTTTAAACACGAGGTATCCTTTTCTATTAATGAAATGCAATAATTGAATAATCTTATATTAGAACTTTGTACATTATATTTTGAGATGGTTTTGTATTTTAAAAGAACTAAAAAGAGAATTAAGTGATTTAATTAGAAGATTTTTTTGTTTTCTTGAAAGGATTGATTTTAAAGGATTGATTTTTTGATTGAGGGATTATTTTTAAAAAGGTTATTTATGAATTCTCTCAAGTTACATAGGATTGTAATTACATAAAGGTTATAGATTTTAGTTAATGGGTATAAGATTTATTATGAAGATTTGAGAAAATATATTGGTTCAAAAATAGCAAAATATAATAATTAATGATGTAATCAGCTAGGATATCCTTTAGTTTTTTAAGGTTTGTGTGTTATTTTGTTTGCTGTTTTTGTTATGATGCTTGGAATTAAATGAGAAATTTAAAGGGGATAAAGAATGTTAGATATAAAATTTATTTTGCAAAACAAGGAGATTGTAGCTGATAGTATTAAAAAGAGGTTTCAGGATTCTAAGCTTGAGCTTTTGGATGAGCTTGATGAGAAATACAATAAGTGGAAGTCTTTAAAAGCTGATGTTGATTCTTTAAGATTTCAAAGGAATAGTGTTTCTGAGGAGATTAACAAGGGAAAGAAAGAGGGTAAGGATGTTTCAGAGTTAATTGATAAGGCGAAGTCAATCCCTAATTTGATTGCTGAAAAAGAGAAGGAATCGGGTGCTTTATGGGAGAGGATTTTAGAGATTCAGTTAAAGATTCCTAATGTTCTTCATGAGAGTGTTCCTATAGGGAAGAATGATAGTGAGAATATTGAGAGGTGTAGTTTTGGAGAACCTAAGGTGTTTGATTTTGAGGTTAAAAACCATGCTGAGCTTTGTGAGTCTTTAGGGATAGCTGATTTTGATGCTTCGGCAAGGACATCAGGGAATGGATTTTTTTATCTTAAGGGACCTTTGGCTCTTTTGGACCAAGCGCTAATAAGGTATGCAATTGAGTTTTTGTGTAAAAAGGGCTATGTTTTTACCCAGCCACCTTTGATGATAAGAAAAAGGGTTTGTGATGGTGTGCTTGATTTTTCATTTTTTTCTGATATGGTTTATAAGATTGAAGGAGAAGACCTATATATGATAGGGACTAGTGAGCATCCTTTGGTGGGGCAGTTTGTTGATCAGGAGATTCAAAAGGCAAGTCTTCCAATAAAACTTGCAGGTTTAAGTCCTTGTTTTAGGAAAGAAATTGGAAGCCATGGACTTGATGAGAAAGGAATTTTTAGAACCCATCAATTTAATAAGGTTGAGCAGGTGATTGTGTGTGAACCTGAGGATTCTTATAAGTATTATGATGAGATTTTAAATAATTCAATTGAGCTTTTTAAAGGACTAGGGATTCCTATTAGGGTTTTTGAGTCTTGTTCTGGAGATTTAGGGGATTTAAAGGCAAAGGGTGCAGATATTGAAGCATGGTCCCCAAGGCAAAAGAGATATTTTGAGGTTTGTTCTGTTAGTAATCTAACTGATACCCAAGCTAGAAGAACTAACATTAGGGTTTTTGATGGCTCAAAGAGATATATTCCACATACTTTGAATAATACTGCTATTGCAACCTCAAGGGCTATGGTTGCCATACTTGAGAATTTCCAAACTAAAAAGGGAACGGTGGTTATTCCAAAGGTTTTGAGAAAGTATATGTTTGGAATGGAAGAGATAACAGGCCCAGATGTTAAGTTTGTGGAGGAAAAATAAAGAGGTGTTAATATGAAGATTTTTTGCACGTTTTGTGGTTACCACTTTGAGAACAGAAAAGAAGAGGTACCAAAGATCTGTCCTTATTGTGGAAGGAATGATACTTTAGAACAAGAGAAGAGTGTTCAAAAGTTTTTAGATGAGTCAAGTGAGGATATTTGATCTTCTATTTCTTTATTTAAAAGAAGTAGCTCATTTTTCTCTCTTTCAAAGAACTTTATTTTTCCTTTTTGCCAATCAAAGATGACTTTTCTTGATGCTCGGTTGATGTCTGGTATTCCACCTGGAAGTAGCATCTTTAGGTTTTCTGCAATTTTGTTTAGGATTTCTTCTTGAGTGTCTGAGGAGGGTTTTAATTTGTAATGGGCAATTATGCTTTGAGAGTCGATTTTTATTATGTTCTCAGCACAGGATAAACTATCTTTTATTTTGGTAGGGTCTATACTTCCAAGTATTGCAAGTCTTATTTCATCATCTTTTTTTATCGGAACTACCCCAGGAGAATCGATTATCATTACGTTTGAGTTCATTTTGATGTATTGAATTCCTTTTGTGAAACCACTTATGGGACTAACTCTTGCACTTCTTCTTCCCGAAAGCGAATTAATTATTGAACTTTTTCCAGTGTTAGGATATCCTATTATCCCTATTACTATTGGCTTTCCTTTTGAAAGAGAGGAAAGGTACCGTTTGAGGATTGTTGTTCCAAGCCTTTTTTTTGCGGATAGAAATACTGATGGCTTGAAATCACTTTTTATTTTTTTTAGTTGATTAATTGATGTTAGGTCTGATTTATTTATGGCAAAGATTAGCTTTTTTCCTTTTGAGAGGATTTGTTGTTCTAAGGTTTCATTTCTTGTAAGGTAAGGAAATCTTGCATCAAGTACTTCACAGATTATGTCTGATAGATTTATTACCTTGTTGGCGAGGTTGTAGTATTTGTTTGATTGCATAATTAGAGAAGATTAGAAAGTGTTATAAATAGGTTTTGTATTTTATGTGTTTGTCTTTTTAGGTAATAGGTTTTTTGATTTATCTTTTAATTTGAAGGTTTTAGAAGATGGATAGATGCAGATTTTGTGGAAATGAACTTAACGATGAAGGAGTATGCGATTTTTGTGGCGATGGAGTTTTTGAGGATATTGATCTTGATGGCAAAAACGATTTTTTATGAGAAGATTTTTTCTAATGATTTTTAAGGAAATAATTAAAATTTATCCTCTTGATTGTTCGTCCTATCCCAAACCTAAAGGTAAGGGGTATTTACGGACTCGCTGATTGAGAAGAAATTTTAAAATTGAAAATCTCACACTAAAGTTCATGGTATGTTGGTAATATAAAAACATGCACTGTATTAAAGGGAGGTGGTTGATTACTAAAAAGTGTACTAAGTCATCTTGTTGAAACACGAGTTATGCTTTTCTATTAATTAAAAAAAGAAAAAAAATGATTTGATTTCATTAAATCCTCGCTCATTTTGCATACTTTGGCCTTTCAAGCCAAAGTAAGAACAGACGGATTCATGCAAGAATTGACCTCAACTATTCGCGAGATACTTCAAGATTTATGCTGAGGTTTTTCATTTATTAATCTTCATCTTCGTCTTCAAAGTTGAAATCATCATCTTCATCATCATAAAAGTTAGATTTCATATCTATCTACCTCCTTTGTTTGAATCACAATTAAATGGTTATTTTTGCAAGTGAATGCTTATTTCTTCTTGCAACCACAACCACATCCTTTTTTCTTTTCCTCTTTTTTCTTTTCAGCCATTTATTTCACCCCCTTATCAAACAACCTGAGTTAAGGGTTGTTATATAGATTTGGTGCAGTGTACTTTCATGTATTTAAGTCTTTTGAAAAATGAGGTATAAGGGAAGTAAAAAGAGATTAGAAGAAGATTGTTTTTATATCGTGTTTAGAAAATAAAAAACCTTAATGAAATACCTCGATATAAATGCTTAGAAGATATCTTAGCTAGATAGTTAAAAGATAATAACTTTCTGAATCTATTTTTGTTAATTCTTCCTTTGATTCGTCTCTTTAAACGTTATGCCTCAAGAAGAAACATCATGAAGGAACATCAAGAAGGGATATCAAGTCCAAAGTGTGCGAAGTGATGCTGGATTTCACGAAATCAGAAATATTTTTATAAAGAGCTACATGTTCCCACCTAAGATTTGTGATAAAGGGGTTTTTGATTATGCAGATTTTAGGACTTGATGGATATTCTAGGTTTTATATACATTTTAATGATGTAAAAGACAGTAGGGTTGTTGAATTTATTAAAGGAAAGATTGATGGAATTTACATAGAGAGTATTTTAGAGTACAAGGGAAGAGAGATTTTGTTGGTTGATAGGATTAGTAGGGATAGTGGAAAGAAGTATACGCATCTTTGTGGATATCTAAAAGATGGTAAGTTTAAAAATAAGAGGTTTTTTGGTGTGCCTATTACAATTATAGATCCAATTGAAGATAAAAATATTGCTGGTATAGAGAAGCTATTGTTTGATACAAATTATCCAGGATTTCCTTCAAGCAAGATTTTGATTGATGGATTTTCGGAGGAGGAAATTTTTAAATTTGAGTATTTTAAGATTAGATACGAGCCATATAAATTTGGGATTAAAAGAAATGATATATACCCTTTCTTAGCAAAGCTTACAGGAAAAGCAACCTTAGTAAGGCTGGTTTTGGATGATTAAGGAGAAAGTTTATAATTGTGTGATGATTAAGGTGTAATTAATATGAACAAGTCTGTGCTTTTAGTGGTAATTGCTACGCTTTTTTTTACTGTTGCACAGTTTTTGTATAAGGTTGCTGCGGAGAGTATTGTTTATACGATCACTGGAGTTTTGTTTAATTATTGGCTTTGGATTGCAATTTTCCTTTATGGGGTAGGTACTTTTTTTTTTATATATGGTATCAAAAATGGAGAGCTATCAAGTCTTTATCCTTTGATTAGTACTTCTTTTATTTGGGTTGCTATTATTTCTTATTTTGTTTTTAATGAGGCTTTTGGTGTTAACAAGTTTTTGGGAATTGGATTGATTATTTGTGGAGCGATTGTGCTTAATTATAAGTTTAATAATAAGGGGTGTAAAAGAGCAAAATGGCAGTAAGTTTGATTGGGATTATTTTAGTGAATATATCGACTTTTATAGGAGGGTTTGGGGCTTTACTTTTTAAGAAGAGCTCTAAGGATTTTAGGCTTAATGTTATTGCAATACTTAAGAATAAGAGTTTTATGCTTGCAATATTTTTGTATCTTATTGCAACGATTGTTACGATTCCAGCGATGAGGGGAAATGATCTTTCAATTATATATCCTATGACTGCTACAAGCTATATTTGGGTTGCAATTTTTTCCAAGGTTTTTTTGAAGGAGAAAATTAAAAAGAATACAGTTATTGGGATTGGGCTAATTATTTTAGGAGTGATTATGCTAACTCTTTGATAGGGTTTAGAAGTTATATTTAGATTCATAATTTTCTATACATACTCCTTTCTCTACTGGTGAAGGTTCTTCTTTTGTAAATGGCTGTTTTTCTTTTATGGTATTAGACTCTTTTGAAGAAGAGTCTTTTGATATGTCTATTATTTCATTGATTTCAAATACTTTAGAAGGTGAAACATTACCACATTTTATGCAGTTAAAAAAGATTCCAAATTTTCCTTGCATTATTATAAGATAATTTCCACAGATGCATTTCATATCACCAAGTATTGAATTTTTGTGGGTATGACAAACTGGGAGTTTTTGAGAGTTTTTGGTTGTTGCTTCTTTTTTGCAGAAAGGACATAATGTCCTTTGATATGTTCCATAGCTTTTTTTAAATGATATTTTTACCACCTTTAAAATGGGGTAGCAACGGGGAGTTGAACCCCGGCCTGAAGCTCCACAGGCTTCCATGCTAGCCGTTACACCATTGCCACCAAGAATAGCTATTAGTGGTCATAGGGGGTTATTTAAAGGTTTCTAAAATGAAGTTTTTATTTTAAAGAAGAATAAAGAAGAAGAATTAAAAAATAAAATGTTTAGACGCAAAAACCATCTACACAACCTGTTGGACAAGTACCTAGAAATCTTGTGACATCAAGATATTGTTTTTCTATCGTGCATTGACCTTGTTTACTGCAATATTTTTGGATGTTTAGATAGTATACATCTTTTCCTACACAAGCAGTATTATATGTAAGGATTGGATCACTACATGAATCACCTGGAGTGCATTCATATACTTGAAAGGATTCTTGGGTATAAGTTGCAAGTCCGGTGAGGGCATTAACTTCATAACTTGTTTTGACAAATCCTATCATTGTGAGAGCTATTATCGCTATAAAGGATGTAATTATGATGAAGTTGAATCCGTTTTCATGGGAGTTATTCTTGAATGGGGGTTTTGTTATGCCCGATTTTGATTGAACAGGGGTTTTAACTGATTTTTTGGCCACGCTTGATTTTTTGTTTGGTTTTATTTTTGCTTTAACTTTTGTTTTAACCATTTTTTGACACCTCGTTATTGAGATAAACTTATCAACTAATATACCTTTTTGCTTTACATCTATATAAACTTTTCGTTATTTTGACAGTATCTCCGATTGTTCTGCTCAACTTCGTTTTTATAATCCCAACAAACCACTATTTAAAGTCACATACAGATTTATCTTGCAAATATTCTAAAGCAAATTGCCCTAATGATACGTTTATC